>Ga0129317_1000303_pt1 | contig 56869 bp, 49 predicted proteins | sample Cm1ome_FD_94430 | JGI IMG/M metagenome (GOLD analysis project Ga0129317, IMG submission 94430) | Eastern black-and-white colobus group fecal microbial communities from Wisconsin, USA - Cm1105 metagenome | ecosystem: Host-associated > Mammals > Digestive system > Large intestine > Fecal | place... | reverse complement strand
TTGCACAGGCTCCGCACCTGCTTCGCAGGGTGGCCGCTGGTATGGGCCGAGGTGGCCGTTTTAATCGGACCAGGTGGCCGCTGAGATCGGGCACCCGTGGCCGCTGGAGAGGGCCTTATGCACAAAGGCCTCCTTTGTCAGGGAAGCACCGCAATAACCCATAATTGAACACATACTTCATTCCTCCGTTTCTGTTTGCCGGGGGTACTTTAGTGAATTTCAAACAATATCTTTGGGCTTGAGGGGATATCCCCGGTCCAAATAAATTGATACCGGTCATAAACAAAAAACGCGACAAGGCGGCCCATGGGCATACCCACAGCGGCGCCATTGCCGCGTTTGGCTTAAATCAAAAAGCCGCAGACGGATCACTCCGTCTGCGACTTCCTTGTCTCAGCATGGGCGGATTATAGCATCCCCGGCCCAGGTTGTCAACCGTCGGGCTGTTCCAAATCTGGGGCCCTAAATTCAATGATTTTATGTATAATCTCACAGGGTCCATATTCTTGACAGCAGCCTGTCTAAAATAGTATAATTGCGCGGTAAACAAGGATGTTTATAGTTAAGGGGATGGTATCTCCTGCTAAAAACATCCTTGTTCTATTTTTTGATGGACCGGCTCATCCGGTCCGTCTGGATCAGGGGGGCAAAGGCTATGAGTTATTCTTATGAGGAGGTCCTGGACTTCATTCAACAGGAGGGTGTCATCTTTGTCCGCCTGGCGTTCTGCGATGCATTTGGAAAGCAGAAAAACATTGCCATTCTGCCGGACGAGCTTCCCCGTGCCTTTCAGGAGGGAATTTCCTTTGACGCCTCGGCCATCGCCGGCTTCTCCAGCGAAGTGCGCTCAGACCTTTTTCTTTTTCCAATTCCCTCCACTCTGACCGTCCTCCCCTGGCGCTCAGCCCAGGGCAAAGTGGTTCGCATGTTCTGCGACATCAAGTATCCGGACGGACGCCCCTTTGAAAAAGACAGCCGGGCAATTTTGAAGCACGCCATCCACGCCGCCCAAAATCAGGGGATTTCGGTCTGCTTTGGATCTGAATTCGAATTTTATCTCTTTGAAACCGACCAGCGGGGCCACCCTACTAAAATCCCCTTTGACAACGCCAGCTATATGGACATCGCCCCGGAAGATAAGGGGGAAAATATTCGCAGGGAAATCTGCTTTACCCTGTTGGAGATGGGCATTTACCCGGAGGCCTCCCATCACGAGGAGGGTCCCGGACAAAACGAAATTGATTTTCGTTACAGCGACGCCATGACCGCCGCCGACAACGCCATGAATTTTGTGGTGGTGGTTCAGGCCATAGCCCTTCAAAACGGACTCCATGCCGACTTCTCCCCCAAGCCCCTGCCCGGCGAAAGCGGCAACGGACTGCACATCAACATGTCTATTCAAAGCGACGACGGCCGGGACCTGACCCCTTGGTTCATGGAGGGCATTCTTACCCATGTGAAGGAGCTCTCCGCCTTCCTCAACCCATGCCCGGACTCCTACCTGAGACTTGGAGAAAAAAAGGCCCCAAAATACATCACCTGGTCACCGGAAAACCGCTCTCAGCTCATTCGAATCCCCGCCGCCTCAGGGGCCCACCGCCGGATTGAGCTGCGCTCCCCCGACCCCATGTCCAACCCCTATCTGGCGTACGCCCTTCTGATTTACGCCGGACTGGACGGGATCCAGCGCCAGCTTCCCCTGAGGGAGCCCACCAATCTGAATCTGTACACGGCCAGCGCCCAGGAGACATGCAGTCTGGATACTCTTCCCGCCACCCTGGAAGAGGCTGTGACCCTGGCCCGGAGCAGCTCCTTTGTCTCCTCGGTCCTTCCGGAGGATTTTCTCAGCTTTTTAAAGCCGTGAACGGAGGGGGCAGCATGACAGCTTCCAAGGCCTGCCGCCGGGCACTGATTGTCTCCGTCGGCGATAAGCTTTATGAGCATTTTTCCCAGCTTCTGCCCCGCCCCGACTTTTATCCCGCCATCAGAGCCCGCAGCGCGGGGGAGGCCCGTCGTATCCTGTCCCAAAGCCCGGTGGACCTTCTCATTGTGGATACACCGCTGCCCGACGAATTTGGGGTGGACTTTGCACTGAGCATGGCGGACAGAACTATGGGCATCCTAATGGTTGTCAAGGCCGACCTGTACGACCAGGTGTCCTGCCAAGTAGAGGACCAGGGCATTCTGACGGTGTCCAAGCCCAATTCCCGCCAAGTACTCTGCAGCAGTGTAAAACTGTTGGCCGCGCTGAGTGCCCGGCTTCAGAAGATGGAACAAAAAAACCAATCTCTTCAGGAAAAAATGGCGGACATCCGGGCTGTAAACCGGGCTAAGTGGCTGTTGATTGATAGATGTAACATGAGCGAAAAAGACGCCCATTATTTTATTGAAAAGCAGGCCATGGACGCCAGAGTGCCCCGGCGGAAAGTGGCTGACAATATTATCCGCTCCTATGACGGCTAACCCGGTTTTCAGCCGACGGACTCTGCCGTTCAGCGGCAAGTTGCGCGAACAGAGACGTTCGGCATAAGGGGCTGAGCGGCTTTTCCTTTGCCGAATGCACTTTTCATATGCACATTTATACAGACGGGAGTGGACATACATGAAAACCACAAAGTATATTTTTGTGACAGGAGGCGTCGTATCCGGCCTTGGCAAGGGCATCACCGCCGCCGCTCTGGGACGGCTTCTCAAGTCAAGAGGGCTGAAGATCGCGGCACAAAAGCTGGATCCATATATCAATGTGGATCCCGGCACCATGAGCCCCTATCAGCATGGAGAGGTCTTTGTCACCCAGGATGGGGCCGAGACAGACTTGGACCTGGGGCATTATGAGCGCTTTATCGACGAGGATCTGAACCGTTTCTCCAACCTCACCTCCGGCAAGGTCTACTGGAATGTGCTGAATAAAGAGCGCCGCGGAGAATACCTGGGTGAGACGGTTCAAGTAATCCCCCATATCACTAACGAAATAAAATCCTTTATCTACAGTGTGGGAAAACAATCCGATGCCGACGTGGTGATCACAGAGGTGGGAGGAACCACCGGGGACATTGAAAGCCAGCCCTTTCTGGAGGCCATCCGCCAGGTCGGGCTGGAGGTGGGACGGGAGAACGCGCTGTACATCCATGTGACACTGGTCCCCTTCCTCCGGGGCTCCAATGAGCATAAGACCAAGCCCACCCAGCACTCAGTAAAGGAACTCCAGGGGATGGGGATTAATCCCGACATGATCGTTCTGCGCTGCGACGAGCCCTTGGATCAGGGCATTTTTCACAAAATTGCCCTGTTCTGTAATGTAAAGCCGGACTGTGTCATTGAGAATCGAACCATTCCCGTCCTCTATGAGGCCCCCGTCATGCTGGAACAGCGCCATTTTTCCGACGTGGTGTGCCGGGAGCTGGGGCTGGATGTGCCAGCCTGCGATCTGCGTGATTGGCAAACCATGCTGAATAAAATTGCCGCCCGCACACGCCGTGTGAAAATCGCGCTGGTGGGAAAATACGTCCAGCTCCACGACGCCTATCTCTCTGTTGCCGAGGCACTGCGCCATGCCGGATATTTTTACGGGTGCTTTGTGGATATTCAGTGGGTGGACTCCGAAACCATTACGTCCGAAAACGCCCGGCAGATATTGGCCGGCTGCGGCGGCGTCATTGTTCCAGGAGGCTTCGGCAGCCGGGGCATTGAAGGAAAAATCTACGCCGCCGACCTGTGCCGTCGGGAGAACATTCCATATCTGGGCATCTGCCTGGGGATGCAGGTGGCCGTCATTGCCTTTGCCAGAAGTGTATGCGGCATGGCTGATGCCAATTCCAGAGAGTTCGACGAGGACAGCCGCCACAAGGTCATCGATTTTCTTCCCGACCAAAGCGACGAAACTGCCAAAGGCGGGACCCTTCGTCTGGGGGCATACCCCTGCAAGGTACTGCCAGGCACCCAAATGCACCGCTGCTACGGAGCCGATCTTATCTCCGAACGTCACCGCCACCGCTATGAATTCAGCAATGAGTACCGTCAGTCCCTGGTTCAGGGCGGTCTGGTAATCAGCGGCACTTCTCCCGATGGCTATATCGTGGAGACAGTGGAGATCCCGAACCAGGATTTTTATGTGGGCGTCCAATTTCATCCGGAATTCAAAAGCCGCCCCAACCGTCCCCATCCTCTCTTCTTGGGTCTGATCAAAGCCGCCCTGGATTGCTCGTCCCGAGCGCAGACCGCCGGCAGAGACCCTCAGAAACCCTGATTGGTTCTGGGCGCAAATAATTCAAATGGAAAGTGTGGAATATACATGGAAAAGCAGGCACTGTTATATGAGGGAAAAGCAAAGAAAGTTTTTGCTGTGGACGATGACAGCTTATGCATCGTCTCTTACAAAGACGACGCCACCGCACTGGACGGATTGAAACGGGGGACCATTGCCGGGAAAGGCATTATCAATAACAAAATGAGCAATCTGCTCATGTCCATGCTGGAGAAACAGGGCATCCCCACCCACTTTGTCAAAGAGCTTACCGACCGGGACACTCTGGTCCGAAAAGTGTCCATTGTCCCCCTGGAGGTCATCGTCCGCAACATCTCCGCCGGTCATTTTGCCCAGCGATATGGTGTGGAAGAGGGCATTGTATTTGACACACCAACCGTAGAATTTTCATACAAAAACGACGCCCTGCACGACCCTCTGCTGAATGATGACCACGCGCTGGCCCTGAAGCTGGTCACACCCCAGGAGCTGACCGCCATCCGTACCATGGCCCTGCGCATCAATGACGCGTTGAAGGCCTTTCTAAAAACACTGAATATTGATCTGGTAGACTTCAAGCTGGAATTCGGCCGCCTGCCCGATGGCAGTCTTGTCTTGGCTGACGAAATCTCGCCTGATACCTGCCGGCTCTGGGACTCCAACACCCACGAAAAGCTGGATAAAGATCGATTTCGCCGGGATATGGGCGGGGTTGAGGCCGCTTATCAGGAAATTATGCGCCGTCTGACCGAGAGGTGAGCTGATATGGGAACACTCCATGAGGACTGCGGAGTCTTCGGTGTATACAGTCAGGAGGCCTATCCGGTGGCCGAAACGGTGTACTACGGCCTGTTTTCACTCCAGCACCGGGGGCAGGAGGGCTGCGGCATCACAGTAAATGATGACGGCGTACTAAACACCTATAAGGACGTCGGTCTGGTAAACGGGGTCTTCTCTCCCGCGGTGCTGTCCGCCTTCCCCCAGGGCCGTATGGCCATCGGACATGTCCGGTATGGAACCACCGGCGGCGGCAGCCGGGTTAACTGCCAGCCCATTGAAGTCAACCACATCAAGGGTGCGATGTCCATCGCCCACAACGGCAACCTGACCAACGCCGCCCACCTGAGGAAGAAGCTGGAATTGGATGGAGCCATTTTCCACACCACAAGCGACACAGAAATCATTGCCTACACGATTACCAAGCAGCGTCTGACCTCTCCCTCCATCGAAGCCGCCATCAATGCCGCCATGGACCAAATCGAAGGTGCCTACTCCCTGGTTATCCTCTCCCCCACCAAACTCATCGCGGTCCGGGACAAGCACGGCCTGCGGCCTCTATGCTATGGCCAGTGCCCCGACGGCCGCTATGTGGTGGCCTCAGAAAGCTGCGGGCTGAACGCCGTGGGGGCCGCTCTGATCCGGGATGTGGAACCGGGAGAAATCATGGTATTCAGCCAGGAGGGAATCCGCTCCATCCGTGACCACTGCCAGACGGCAGCACCTGCTTTGTGTGTTTTTGAGTACATTTATTTTGCCCGTTCCGACTCTGTTATTGACGGCGCCTCTGTTCAGGCGGCCCGTCTCCGCGCGGGGGCCTTTTTGGCCCAAGACTATCCTGTAGAAGCGGATGTAGTGATAGGCGTGCCCGATTCCGGACTGGAGGCCGCTCTTGGATTTGCCCAGGAATCCCGCATTCCGTACGGAATCGGCTTTGTAAAAAATAAGTATATCGCTCGGACCTTCATCGAACCGGGACAGGCGGCCCGTGAAAACAAGGTCAGAATTAAACTGAATCCTGTGGAGCATACAGTTCGAGGCAAACGGGTGGTTCTGGTGGACGATTCCATTGTACGTGGAACAACCAGCAGGCGGATCGTCAAGCTGCTGCGGGACGCCGGCGCCACAGAAGTCCATGTCCGTATCTCCGCCCCGCCGTTTCTCAATCCCTGTTACTATGGGACGGATATTGATTCCCGGGAAAATCTCATCGCCTGCCGGCACAGCACACAGGAGATCGCCGCCATCATCGGCGCAGACAGCCTGGGCTATCTCAGCGTGGAGCATGCCCAGAAAATTGCTGACAACAGTATCCACACCACATTCTGCACCGCCTGCTTCAGCGGTCAGTACCCCACCGCCGTTCCAACTGCCCCCTATAAAAGCAAATTTGAACAGAAACTGTCCCAACGCCGCCAAGAAACAGATTAATATGACTCTTCTCCATTGATAACAAAAAGCCCTCCCGGCGCCTTAAAAGGCTCCGGGAGGGCTTTTTGCTGTTTGCCATATCCACCACCGCACTGTCACCGTTGACCATCTGTTCCATGTATCCATGTGAGTAAGGGCAGATACGCTGAAAAACGTTCAGCTGATCTTCCGGATCCCCAGACACTCCAATTTCGGCGGCATAGAAAATTGTGGCTTATCCCAACGCTTTAAATCCCTTTAGGATCTCACATAAATAGCGAAATGCAACTCCAACTGCCCCAATGTCCAAATGCTCTTCTGTGGTATGCATCTTAAACAGCCTTGCCCCTGTTGCAACGGCATCCTGGAGTGTGGGGCACTTTTCAATGATGTATCCACATTCGCTGCCCGCATGGCGCGAAATAATCTCTGGATCGTTTCCATTCAATTCAAAATATGTCTTGGCGCATATTTCCCGCAGCGGAGAATCTTCCACATATTCCCAGCACGGAAAATCATTTCCCACCTTCCCCTCTATTTGAAACACCTCCGCAATATCGGACATAAGCGGAAGATATTCCGTACTAATGAGGGATGGGACAGAACTTCTTGCCAGGCATAACAGGTGCACGGATCCTTTTTCAAACTGCACAGCGCCAAGATTATTGGAATACACGGCCTCTCCAGAGTCTAAATTCCGCACAAGTGTGCCGCTTGGGATCATGCGGATACATTGCAGCAGCCGTCTGGCATCCTTTCTGCACATCACCTCGCCGCAAAAATCGATCTCGTCCGCGGAGACAGAAACATCGCCGTCACTGTGCTCCAATTCATGCCGCAATGTATTGTTCCACCAGGCAATTCGCTCCTTCAGAATACCAGTATCCGCAGTATTCACCTTGGCGCACGCACGCTTTGGAATCACATTGGCTTTCCCATCCGCTTCCAGGATTACAACCTCTACATCCAGCGTCTCCTGTAGATCTTCCACGATTCGCCCCAGCAGCTTGATTGCATTTCCACGGCCTTTGTCGATCTCCGCGCCGGAATGTCCGCCTTTCAGTCCATCCACCGTGATGGAAACGGTTTTTTTCTGCTGCGACACCGCTGTCTGATAGGGCATGCAGTAGGAGAACCTCTGTCCACCTGCACAGGCGACGGTCAAAGAGTCCATCTTGCTGTCCAGATTCAACAGGTGGTGCGCGGTAATCAAGCTGCCGTCAAAATTCTGTATACCGCTCATGCCCGCTTCTTCATCTGCCGTCAAAAGAATTTCCAGCGCCGGATGCTCTAATTCCGCCGTGTCCAATATGGCCAGCAAAAGCGCCACTCCAATTCCGTTATCGGCGCCTAACGTGGTACCCGTGGCATAAATAAACCCATCTTCTCTGCGCAGCTTCAAAGGGTCTTTTAAAAAATCATGGTCCACACCCGGATCTTTCTCGCAAACCATATCCAAATGCGCCTGCATCATTAACGTGGGACTGTTTTCATACCCCGGTGTGGCAGGCTTTTTTATTACCACATTGCTGTAATTGTCCCGGTGTACCTCCCATTTTTTCTCTTTCCCAAGCTGCTCAATATACTTTGAAAGCCGCTCCTCATTCCCGGACCCATGCGGAATACTGGCAATCTCGCCGAAATAAGAAAAAACCTTTTGGGGCTCCAGCCCCTCCAATACCTTCTTGTTGTGATCCGTCATCCTAATATTCCTCTTTCCCGGCATAGTTTCAAGATATGCTCTTGGTTCATGGCTCTGTGACCAAATCTCTCATAACCTTACGCCCTCCGGCAGGCTCCAGGAGCAAATCTTCAGACAAGTCTACCTTTGTAATACAGGCCAGTGCGGGTTTCCCATTGACCCTTAGCAGGCATCTTCCGCATATCCCATGGTTGCACGCGCTGTGTTTATAGTACCCCAAGGCAGGATCACAATGTACGCTGATATAATCCAATACATCCATGACCGTTATCTCTTCCGCACTGTCTGCCGGAACATTGAACTCCTCGTAATGAGGAATTTCATCTTTCCCCGCTTCTGAACGAAGTATTTTTACCATCATACCCCTATTACCTCATTTTTGGCCGTAGATAATTATGTTTCTCATTAAACAGGTACGCAATAATGGTTTCATCACGCCCCTCCGGCAGCGGGAACTTCACCACATTCGGCGTCTGAAAATCAACCTGGCATGCTCCATTGATCTGATGAAACACCGTTCTTTTCAGGAACCTGCCATGATCCACTGCGGGAAAGTCCACCCGAATGTGGGATCCCCGGCTTTCTTCCCGCAAATCTGCCGCCTGCAGCCCCATTTTCAGACACAGGAAAAGATTTTTAACGGCAAAATAATTTAAATACTCCAAATTATAGACAGGGTTCATATTTGACAGCGACAGATTGGGCAGGACCTCCCGTTCAAATTGCTTCAAATCATCTATGCTTTTTTCAATATGGCTCTTATCCCTCACATAATTAAAGCCGTAATCAGCAATTTCCTCCATTTTCCTCAAGGCCAGAATGGGGGAAATACCATCCCTTTTTACCTCCGGCATGGAAAGCGCCGACAAATATTCTTCTCCCAGCTTTTCAGCCTGTTCCGGCAGCGCGTCACATTCACTGGCATATTCCGCCGCAGAAATGCCCGCTCGGTTTCCCTGCACCAGCATTTCAATCAGCCCGTCTCCTGCCCTCATAGCCCCAAAAACGCCGCTGGTCACTTCGCCTGCCGCAAACAGGCCAGGGATTTCTGTGCCCATATTTTCGTCCACAACCACTCCGCCGTTGCTGTACTCACAGCCCAGCCCAACCTCCAGAAGTCCGCCCTCGCGGATTTTCTGGTAGATGCCGCTGATATTATCGCCCATATAGCAATCTTTCCGGTGCCATGCAGACATGTATTCTATGTATCTATCCAGAATTTCGCCGCGCTGCTCACGGGGATAGCTGGAGTAGTCAAAATAAATTCCGCCCTGTTCGGTGCCGTTTCCCTTAAAAATTTCCTGTCCCCAATAGTAACAACTGGTCAGCTTTTCCATTTTGCTGCCCTTTACCAACTGATACACATCTTCCGGCACTGAAATCTCGTTCAAATTCCGGTCCAAGACCTTAGGCGGCATGCCCCATTTCCCCATCAGCACCTGGAAAAGATAGGGGTAAATTGATCCCCTAATCGATTTGGGGGACAAGGCCGTGGGAAAGCAGAGCAGGAATTCCATGTCTGCAAGTCCAGCTCCCGCTCTGTATGCCATTCCCAGCCCATCTCCCGTCATATCAGTGACAGTATTTTTAAGAGAAAGGGGCTGATAACCTCCTGTAGCAAGGACCACCGATTTGGCTTGAATGCAAATTTTTTCTCCAGTATAGATGTGGTATCCAACCGCACCAATGACCCTGTTGTCCCCTTTTATCAGATCGGTCATATTGCAGTCCTCTAAGATTTCGATCTGGGGATGCGCTTTTATGGCCTCTTTTAAGGCCGCAGCCCAGGACCGCCCCACCGAAAACCATTTTCCGGGCGGCAGAAACGCAAACTTCTGGCCCGCCTTTTCCCCGAATTTCACCAGATCAAACGCCACTCTGGGGCTCTCCTCAACAAATTGCTTCACCAGCTTTTGATCGTTGAGATAATAGCCTTCCTTGACAAGATTGTCAAAGACCACATCCATTGTTACTCTTTCATTGGCGCGTTCATATCCAAATTCTTTTGCTGATTTTCCGTCTATGGAAAAACTGCCGCCGGCCATAATGGCATTTCCGTTTTTTCCAATTTTGCCTTTACTGACCAATAGGACGCTCTGATTCTTTCCAACAGCAGAAATAGCGGCGGATACGCCCGCTCCAGATCCACCGATAATCAGAACGTCAACCAGTTTTTTCATTTTCCTTCCTCCGGCTGCGGCACAGACTCGTCTACAATGCGGACAACACAGCACTCGTCCCCATCCAACAGATTTTTATCATGGTAACAGGTCATCTGATCGCAGTAGCCCCTATATTTTGCCTGGTCCACATAGCAATACATTCTGCCCCATCTTTCAAAACCAAGCTGTTTCCACTTGGCGGCCAGAGGGCAGAAAGAGATTTCACTGGCTTTCACCCCAGCCTTTCCCAAATCCAGCTTCTTGCTCTCCCATCCCAGGGAGGGGAGATCCTTTCCCAACGCATAATTCGGCAATGTTATGGGCAAATTCATGGACGAAACTTTCTCTTTCGCATTTTTCCCGCAGTCAAGACCATAATTTAAAATCGCCCGCCGGACCACGCGTTCAGTGGTTTCCTCGTCCGTTTCCTCCAGCATGCTGTTCACCATAAAGTAATACAAAGAAGCCATGCGCTCTGCCATGATCAGCACGTCATTTTTAGCCTGCTGAACCTCGATCTTTTCCTGTTCCATAGTTTCTTCCTCCCTGGTACACTATTATTCCGTATCAACAACCCGAATCATGCAGCTGCTGTCGCCGTCCAATATGTTTTTGTCGTGATAGCAGACAAAATTTGGATTATATCCCTTATATTTGGCCTGGTCAATTGTGCAATAGAGCCTGCCCCACTTTTCAAAGCCAAGCTGTTGCCACACTTTGGCATACGGGCACTCTGTAACCTCTGTCATCTTTATCTTGGAATCATGCGTATCCACTGCCCTGGATTGAAAGGCAATTACGGGCAGTTCCTTACCCAGGTGATGATTTTCAATGGAGTTTTCTTTTCCCAGCGCGGCAACCCGCTCCTGGGTTACTTGTCCGCAGTCCATTCCGAAGTCAGCAATGATCTTCACAATCAATCTCTTCGCTTCTTCCTCGCCGAATTCAGAAATCAGTGTCTGCACGGTGTGATAATAAAATCGTGCCAAGCGATCAATTGTAATATTTACTTCATATTTTGCTTCCTCTAAGCTAATTGTCTGCTCCATGGTAGACCTCCGGACACATATAGTGGTATTTTACTTTTCTGGAATATTGATCCAGAAGCTGGAGATAGGTGTCTTTTGTAAGATTATGTTTGTTTTCTTCCACCATCTTTTTTCCCAAGGCGCCCTGATCCCGCAGCAATTCCCAAATCGTGCTGCCTAAAACCTTTGCCGGAAGTACACACGCCTTTTCAAAATCCACCAGTTTAAAATCTTTTGCATGCAGGCTGCCGGCAATACCGCCCGTGGCAATTTTCAAAGTCGTGAGGATTTGGGTCACATCTCCAAAATCACTTGCCGCTCCAGCCACGAAACCATACGCAACTTGGTTTTCGCCCACAAGTTCACCGCTTACCTGTTTGCACAGCGCCGCAATATTTTGATAAACAACGCCCGGGAGATACCCCGGACTCTCCGTGATTGACAGGTCACAGCCAACCGCCAGAGAAGCCGCTTGAAAGCAATTATTCACCTTGGCGCTCACTTGATTCAAGCTGTTCAACTCTTTGCTTCTAACATGCATTTCAAGGGAAGAATACCCCGGAACCACGTTGACCGTCTCCCCTCCATTGGTCATAATGTAGTGGACCCGGACACCGTGCTTTTCCTGAAAGGTATCTCTGATTGCATTGATATTGTTCAACGCCAGAACCATGGCCTGCAGTGCGTTCACGCCTTCCTCCGGATGCATTCCCGCATGGGCTTCCCGACCGAAAAACTCCACCTTTTTTGCGGAAAATCCCAGCCCGGCTCCACCGATTACCACATCGTTCGTCCCCATGTAATCAGCAGGCATATTATGGGTAATCATGGCGATATCCACGTGATCAAAGTAGCCTTTCCGAATCAGTTCCTGCTTACCCCCAAAATACTGAATCTCTCCCCTTTGCTGAAGCTCTTCCTTTACGGACAGGTCTATGTACTCTTCAGACGGAACGCCAATAATATCAACCGTACCGCATAAAGATCCTTCCTGCTTCCATTCCATCAGCTTGGAGGCCAGCATGTACATCGTCGCAACCTGTAAATTATGTCCGCAGCAATGAGCGTAACCGTCTGAACCGGAGGCCGGATGCGTCCTGCACTTGATCGCATCCAATTCGGCGATAATTGCAATTCTCGGGCCGCTCCCCCCCAGTTCTACAGTTGCTATGCAGCCTGTCCGCGCGATGTTCCGCGTCACCTTAAGCCCCAGTTCTTCCAAGCAATCCGCAAAAAGTTTTGTTGCCGTCTCTTCATAAAATCCTTTTTCCGGAGTTTTATAGATCTGTGCGGCTAATTTTTTGGCGGCACATTGATAGCGCGGGTCGATATCTAAATTTTTTCGCATCACAAAGCCTCTTCCTTAATACCTAATTTTACTGATTTTCCCGGAACACTTCATAAAATTAGTTTTTAATATAGGACGCAGCTGACAAAATGGCCCTCGTTCACTTCCTCCAACCGGAGATTTTCCGCAGTACACTCAGGCTTTGCATAAGGGCATCGTCCGGCAAACCGGCATCCTGGTTTGGGATCAATCGGACTGGTAACTTCTCCGTGTATTGCCACCCGTTCTTTGCCCCGATGCTTCAAATTGGGAACCGGAATTGCGTCCAGCAGAGCCTTTGTATACGGATGCAGCGGATTGTTGAAGAGCTCATCCGACGGTGCCCTCTCTACGCACTGCCCCAGATACATAACCGCAATTTCATTGCTGATATGCTTTACCACACTCAAGTCATGTGTAATAAACATATAAGTAAGACCTCTGGCCTCCTGCAAGTCCATCATCAGGTTCAGAATCTGTGCTTGAATGGAAACATCCAGTGCAGAAACAGGCTCATCACAGACAATAAACTCAGGGTCAAGGGCCAAGGCTCTGGCAACACCGATGCGCTGCCTGCGCCCGCCATCCAGTTCGTGGGGATACGTATTTACAAACCGCTCGGCAAGCCCCACCGTCTCCATCAATTCGAACACCTTATCATTGATGTCTTTCTGATTTGTCAGCGTTCTGCAGACCTTGATGGGTTCTGAGATGATTTCGCTGACAGTCATTCTGGGATTTAAAGAGGCATACGGATCTTGAAAAATAAGCTGCATATGCTTCCGCAGTTCCCGCATATGGCTTTTGTCCCATTTCAGTATGTCCTCTCCGTTATACAGGACCTCACCCCCGGAGGGCTCGATCAGCCGCAGAATCGATCTTCCCAAAGTTGATTTTCCACAGCCGGATTCTCCCACAACTCCCAGCGTCTGGCCGCGCTGGATTGAAAGATTGACTCCGTCCACCGCATGCAGGTTGCCCCGGGGCGTTTTAAAATACTTTTTCAGATTCCTTGTTTCAATCAAAGGAGCATTCATACAACTGTATCCTTTCCGCTTTTTTCAAACAAGTGGCAGCGAACCATGTGGGTGCCAGATGTGACAGCCAAAGGCTTCATTGTCTTACATTGTTCCATACAGTGAGGACATCTGTCGTGAAATGTGCATCCTGACGGCAGATTGGATGGATCAGGCATCAGTCCTTCAATGGGTTTCAGCCGTTTTGTCTTCTGTGTCAGATCCGGGATGGAGTTAAAAAGCCCGACCGTATACGGGTGCCGGTTTTCACTTTCAAAAATATCCTCAACCCGGCCGTACTCAATAATTTCCCCTGCGTACATAATGGCCACACTGTCGCAGTTGTTTGCCACAACACCCAGATCATGCGTGATCAGAATCATTGCTGAATCCAACTTTTCTTTCAGCTCCCGCATCATGTGAAGCACCTGGTCCTGGATCGTGACATCCAGTGCGGTGGTGGGCTCATCCGCCAGAAGCAGCTCGGGTGTACAAGCCAAGGCGATTGCAATTACAACACGCTGCTTCATTCCCCCGGAAAACTGGTGCGGGTAGTCGTTTTTACGCTCAGGGGAGATTCCCACCAGAGAGAGCATCTCATCCACGCGCTTTTGAATTTCCTCTTTTGACTGGTCCCGGTTATGCAGCTCCAAAACCTCTGCGATTTGGTCTCCCACCGTTAAAATCGGGTTTAAACTGGTCATGGGATCTTGGAATATCATCGAGGCCTTATTCCCCCGGATCAATTTCATGTCCGCTTCGCTGCAGTGGACAATGTCAATTCCATCCAGATAAATATCGCCTTTTGTAATTTTTCCAATTCTCTCAGGCAAAAGCCGCAGAATACTAAGCGCCATGGTCGTCTTTCCCGCTCCTGTTTCACCAACAAGACCAAGCACTTGTCCCTTTTCCACGGTCAGATCAAGCCCGTTTACCGCATATACGGTTCCATCATCAGTGTGATACTCCACACTGAGATCCTTAATTTCGAGCAATTTATCAGCCATTTCTTCGCCCCCGTTTTAGTTTTTCAGTCTCGGGTCAAGTGCGTCCCTCAATCCATCGCCCATCAGATTCAAAGACAAAACCGCTGTTATGATGGCAAGACCGGGGATGGTAACCAGATGAGGGAAGTATCTCATTTTATCTTTCCCCTCAGCCAGCATGGAGCCCCACTCCGGGCTGGGCGGTTCAATTCCCAAACCAACGAAGCTCAGGGAAGAAACTGTCAATATCATCGTTCCCATGGCCAGCGTGGCCTGGACAATAATGGGACCAATGGCATTGGGAATGATATGCTTGAAAATAATCCGGGCATCCGAGCTTCCGCAGGCTTTCGCCGCCTCAATAAATTCCTGTCCCTTAATTGACAAGATAGAGGAGCGCACAATTCTGGCAAATCTGGGAATTTGAGACACGCTCATTGCAATTACAATGTTTACCAGTCCCGTGCCCAGCGCCGCAACCACAGAAATAGCGAGGAGCATGGATGGAATCGCCATCAGCACATCTACAAACCGCATAATGACATTGTCGATCTTCCCGCCGTAATATCCTGCCACAGCGCCAATAATCGATCCAAACGTCAACGCAATGATAATCGTGAGCAATCCTACGAAGAGCGAGGTGCGGGCACCATAAATAATTCTGGCAAACATATCCCGCCCCAGCTGATCGGTGCCGAAGATATGCTGTGCATTCGGGGTCTGCAGCCGGTCGGCCATTACTTGGGTGATTGCCGTATCGTAGCTTACAATAAAGTTGGCAAAAATCGCCACCAGGATCAGCGCAATCAGCATACAAAGGCCAAACAGCGCAAGCCGGTTCTTTTTAAAGCGAACCCAAGTAGACTTCAGCTTACTTTTTTTCTTATACTGAGTATGCATGTCAACGTTTCACCCCCACATATTGAGACTTGATTCTGGGATCTATGTACGCATACAAAATATCCACCACCAGGTTGGTCAGTCCCACCGCAATCGCCACAAAGAGCACTGAGGCCATAACCATGGGAGTATCCTTGGCCCGAACCGACGCGATCATCAGAGAACCCAGCCCCGGAATGGCAAACACTGTTTCAGCAATCATGGCACCCCCCAGCAGCGTGCCAAAGTTAATTCCGATTACCGTAACAACAGGAAGCAGCGCATTCCGCAGCGCGTGTTTAAAAATAACGGTCTTTTCCGACGCACCTTTTGCTCTGGCTGTGCGGATATAGTCCTGACGAATCACTTCCAGCATGGTGGACCGCGTCATACGAATCAGTGTGGCCAGTGAAGTTGCCGCAACAGCAATCGACGGCATAATAAAATTTTTCCAACTATCCGCACCGGTTGCCGGAAGCCATCCAAGCGTATTGGCAAATAAAAGCATCATCATCAGACCCAGCCAGAAGGAGGGGAGGGATGTCATCAGCAACGCAGCAATTGTACTGACATGGTCTATAATTGAATATTGTTTGACCGCCGATATGACGCCCACGGGAATTCCTATGGTAATTGAAATGACAATTCCCCAAAAGGCCAGTTTAAGTGTGTTGGGAAACCGCGCCAAAATTTCTCCAAATACGTCGATATTGTTCCGATAAGATTTTCCAAAATCTCCATGGAGGGCATTCCCAACATATCTAACATACTGCACCAAAAAATTGTCATTGAGCCCCATTTCCTCCCGCATGGCCATGACCTCTTCTTCCGATGCGGCGTCGCCCAGTTTCATGCGTACCGGATCCCCCGGCGTAAAGCTCATAATGGCAAAAATAATGAAAGAAATGCCCAACAGGACAGGGATCAGCATCAGCAAACGCTTTCCAATAAATTTAAGCATTGTTCCTCCTATTCTCTATGGAACGAATCCATAAAGCGTTATATCACTCACATTTTAAACAAATGCTTCTTAATATACAGACTGCGGTGCGGCCCGTGAATCCACATGCCACACCGCAGCGCTGACTAAACTAGGGTTTACCTGATTCGGTATCGAACCCGCGGCAGATTTGCTCCACCTCACCAGTCAATGATTTGTTACCACTGGTAGTCATAAATATAATATTTACTGGTAGAGTTTGAAACCACACCTTTTAGGTTATTATCCGCGGCCACCGTATTCAATCCGCAAAACAGAGGAATCATAACGGCGTTATCCTGAATCAATTCACAGGCCTGTTCAATAATCTTCATGCGCTGCGCGGGGTCAGATTCAATCCTGGATTGATCCAGCAGTGCATCCAGCTCAGGAATCTGGCAGCGGAAGAAATTATTGCTTCCTCCTAACAGCTTGCTGTGGAATCTGGAATAGAGGGTATAGTCTGCATCCGGGAACATGGAAATAATGGCCCAGATACACATTTCAAAGTCGCCATTGTTATAGATGTCGTCCAAAAATGCGCCTTTTTCCATAATATCGATTTTAACGTCGATCCCGATCTGCCGCAATTCCTCCTGGATAATCTGTGCGGGCTTGCTGTACAGCGGACTCTCAGTGCACTTAAGGGTGACCGTCACGCCATTGGGATACCCGGCCTGGGCCATCAGCTCCTTGGCCTTTTCCACGTCGTAAGGAGTCCCCTGGAAGTCCTGAGGGTAACCAAACGCAGAGGGAGAAACGGACACATACAGCGGCACGCCGTTGCCCTCTAACGCCCCCAGAATGATGTCATCCCGGTTAATGGCATAGCTGACAGCCTGTCTCAGTTCCTTGTTGGCAAAAGCCCCTTTTTCATTGTTAAACCCAACGAATACAGGCATGGCCGAGTTCGTTTCATAAAGCGTGATCTTATCACTATGTCTCAGATTGTCCAGCTCACTGGCCGGAGGATTGTCCAGCACATCAATTTCGCCATTTTCCAATGCATAAACGGCAGTATTTTGATCGGTATAAATCTTCAGGGTCAAATCCTTAATTGCAGGGACTCCCTTAAAATAGTCGTCGAATCGAACAAAGGAGAGGCTCTCTCCGTTTTTCCACTCTACGAACTGATAGGCGCCAGTTCCCACAGGATTTCTTCCAAACCCTTCCTCGTCCGCTTCCATAGCTTTTTTGCTTACGATGGAGGCCGGTGCACAGGCCAGGCAGCTCAAAATGGGCTCATATGCATACTTCAGCGTCACCTTGACCTCCAGATCGCCCACAACCTCAGCCTTTTCGATGGTGCCGGTGATCTTGGCGGCATAAGAAGAAGCAGCCGACTTATTCAGCGAATATGCCACGTCTTCCGCAGTCATTGTCTCACCGTTGTGGAACTTGACACCGTCTTTCAGCTTAAACGTGATCTCGGTCCGGTCATCGGAAAATACCCAGCTTTCGGCCAGACTGGGCACCAAATCGCCATTCGCATCTTCCAGGATCAATGTATCAAAGACCTGCGTGATTGGCAAAAACGAACCGGAATCAGTGACCATATACGGATTCATCGAGATGGGTTCCACTGTCATTCCAAAATTGAGATCCTCACGCACTTCGGCACTCGTTCCTGAACCACTGGTTCCCCCACCCTGGGACTTTCCAGGACTGCCTCCGGAACATCCTGCAAGCATCGAAATTACCAGCGATGCGCTCAACAACATACTTATCATTCTTTTCATCTGGTTCACACCTTCCTCTTTTTTGATCCCAATTTTAGGAGACTCCTCTTTCTCCTATTGATGTCATTTTATACGTGTACTATCAAAATTACAAATAGTTATTCCCCCATTACAGGTATGAATAAATTGGAATATTGTAATGAAATGCCCAATATTATATAGATTTTATTGTAGAACATACACAATATTCTTTGCTGTTTTCCCTGTTTTTTCCACGCTGTATCGCTAAATTATTTTTGATAAAAATGGCCGCTTTCAGGCCGATATTCTCCCCTTTCTTTACGAAATGAACTTCGATCCCTGTCATCTCTTTTTTCACATAATGTAAGACAAAATCTTATATGCCTTCATTGCCATTGGAAAATCAAAGCAGCCCGTTTTCCCGCCGTCCGGATTGATCCTGTCTGCTCCCTTTTTCTTGCCGGTGCTGTCCCTTCCGGCTGGAAAATCCCTGGGGGCCAACGCGGAAAGGACCATCGGAACGGCACACAAGGCAGCTGTGCCGGTACCCGGCAGCGGGAATCACAAAGCCGGATGTCTTTCCGCTCCAAATAGCCATATCCCACTCCCCCTTCAGCGGAATTTAAAAATTGTTTTCCCACTCTGCAATAAACTGTGATATAATAATTAGAAACGCAGACAACTGGCATAAAAGCCAAGCGTTCACTCAGTCCCGGACGTATAGATATGGCCCGCCCTTTTATTCGTATTTTATAATCCATGACAACAAGGCATTCTGCTGATGTCAGCATCGATTCGAGGGATGAATAACATGATTTACGATGACCGCGTGCTGCTTTATTTCCGCACCATTGCAAAGGAATGCAGCATTTCCAAAGCCGCAGATAAATTATACATCTCACAATCTTCGTTGAGTAAATTTCTCAAAACAATTGAAGACGAGGTTGGAACTAAGCTGATTGATCGCAAGACCATCCCCATCAGGCTAACATTGGCCGGAGAGAAGTTCCTTCAATATTTAGAACAATCTTCTGAATTTCATAAAAAGACCATGCTGGAACTTCTGCAAACAGGCTCCGAGGCTCCAAAAGAAATTATCATTGGCGCTTCCAGCATGAACAGCAGAATGGTCAGCGATGCTTTTCCAGAATTTTATAACTGTTACCCCAGCATTCAATTAACCCTGCTGGAGGCTCATTCAGAAAAACTGGTGCAGCTTCTTGCACGCAAAAAAATAGATATGGCAGTTCTTGTGCGAAATGGGAACGATCTGTGCGATCAAAGCGTATTTTTTGAACCTCTCATTTCCCAACCCAGATATATCGTCGTTTCCAAAAAAAATCCTTTGGCCAATATTGCTTCTTCTGATAACTCAATTGATCATCCTGAATACATCGACATACACCAGCTGGAAAATCAAAAACTAATCGCCGGGAAAACAGGTCAAAGAATTTTTGAAGACATCAATGAATTGGTGAAAAAATATGGCCTTTCCACCAACGGCTTTTTAGAGACCCAGTCGATTGGTACAATGGTCAGTTTTGCAACAAAAAATTATGGGATTAGTTTCATTCCCCCGTATTACTTAAAAAGATTTTTGCCACTGGACGAACTTGTGTTTTTCTATTCAGATTATCCAGAGCTTCAATGGACCCTCACAATTGAATCCAGTTCCCCCTTTCCTAGTGTCCCGGAAAAGCATTTTGCCTCCGTATTAAAAAAAGTCTTCAGCAGATATTAACAGCCCCCCTGTTCTATTTCAAACTTAACGTCTGCCCCAGCCGGCGAACCTGTGTTCGCCGGCTATAAGTACCTTTCCGCAGCAAACGGCAGTGATTTCCCTCACTCCTTATATGGAATTGCTTATTCAGTTAATAGGATAATATTATTTTTCATATTCTCCTTTTCGGAGTATCATGTGAAAAAGGAGTGAGTACACCTTGAACCCAAATCACAATAAATATTTGACTCTGTTTCTGTCCACCTTCCAGCTCAGTGCCTTTACCTTCGGCGGTGGTTTTGTCATCGTTCCTCTGATGAGAAAAAAATTCGTAGAGAAGCTGGGATGGATTGGCGAGCAGGAGATGCTGGATTTGACCGCCATTGCCCAATCCTCACCGGGGGCCATTGCTGTCAATGCCTCCATTCTGGTGGGCTACCGGATCGCCGGAATCCCCGGGGCCCTGCTCACCGTATTGGGCACTGTACTGCCGCCGCTGATCATCATCTCGGTTATTTCCATGTTCTACGCAGCCTTTCGTGATAACACTATCGTGAATATGGCCATGAACGGAATGCTCGCGGGGGTAGCCGCAGTAATCTGTGATGTGGTTCTCACTTTGGGAAAGGGAATTTTACAGCTCAGGCGTCTCCTGCCCATCCTGATTTTACTGACTTCTTTCGCCGCAGTCCGCTTTTTCCAGGTCAACATCATTCTGATTATTTTAGTCTGCGGTCTGCTGGGTGCTCTGGATGCGGTGCACCGAAATCGATCTGAACAGGGGGAGCGCTGAGATGATCTATTTGAAATTGCTGTGGAGCTTCTTCCAAATCGGTCTTTTCAGTATCGGCGGGGGGTATGCCGCCATGCCCCTGATCCAAAACCAGGTGGTGGACGTCCACGCCTGGCTTTCCATGTCCCAATTCGCCGATATTATGACCATTGCGGAGATGACTCCAGGCCCCATCGCCATCAACTCTGCAACCTTTGTTGGCATCCGGGTCGGGGGAATTCCCGGAGCCATTGTCGCTACCCTGGGCTGTGTCCTGCCGTCCTGTGTGATTGTAATGATCCTGGCCTATGTTTACTACCGCTTCAAGGGCCTGTCCATCATCCAAGGGGTATTGTATGGCCTTAGGCCGGCAGTTGTAGCCATGATCGCCTCCGCCGGCCTTTCCCTGCTTATCCTCTCTTTCTATGGCAGCCGGGATCTGCCCGCTGATCTGAGCGGAATTAATTTGATTTCTGTGGCCATCTTTGCCGTGGGTCTGTTTATTCTCCGCCGCTGGAAAGTCGGTCCAATCTACGTGATGATGGGGGCCGGCATAGCGGGTGTCATACTCTATCACATCGTCTGAAATCGGAACGCACCAGCACATACGCCTTGACATACCCACCGACGGTTCGTATTCTGCCGGTGTCTTCCCAAAATAATTTAGCCCAGCCGTCTGAACATCCGACAACTGATCAGGCGGCTGGGTATTGTTTTGTTCCATCATCCATGGGGCTGTTTTTAACAGACCATCTTAATTGTAGCGAAGGGATTTTACATACCGCCCCGGGGAGACACCTATGATCTGCCCAAAGCTGCGAATAAAATGGGCATTGTTTTTAAACCCAACCCGCTCCCCTGTCTCCTGTACGCTGACACCGCTCCGCAGCAGCGTACAGGCCTGACGGATCCGATAGTTAATCAAATAGGCCCCCACACTAAAGCCGGTCAGCTCTTTAAACTGATGGCACAGATAGTACTTACTGATAAAAAACTTTTGACTGATTGTATCCAGCGTAAGTTCGTCCCTATAATGCTCGTGGATATACTCGATCAACGGCAGAATTTTTGCAAATTCCTTCGACGGTCTTGGCTGGGTCTGGGGCGTATCATTTTTCAGAACATGTCCAATCTTTAAAATAATCTCCATAAATATGATATTCCGCTCCAAATCCCGGCCAAATTCCGCAGTTTCTTCCCTGCACCCCTCCATTAACCCGCTCAGCTGTTCAAAATCTTCCTCAGAAAGCATCGCATAATAATTACAGCTGTCAAACAAAACGTTTAAATCCGTCTGATAGCTGGAGAGCATCCACAGCACTTCGGAAGAAAAGTGGAGAATATATCGCTCATAGGAAGCAATATCCACAATGCACCGATGCGTCACCTTAGGAGGAAGAATAAACATCATGCCTCGGCATAAAGGGTATTCATTTTCCTGGATATGAAATTCTCCTCCATCCGCCAGGCACAGCAGCACTTCATAGCCATCATGGAAATGAGGTTCGCTAATCTGTTGAAAAGAATGTATATTCTTTTCCAATTCATAGTTCAACTGCATAGCAACACCTCTCTCAGGGTTTTTTCTCAATTACACAAGCATATTCTGAGTCTACTTTACATCACGGGAGAGATGGATTTACATCTCTCCCGTGATGCCGGGCCAAAATCCTTTTACTTCCCTGTCGCCAACTGGCAGATCTTTTCCGCACCCTCCCGCAGAGACGCCTCGTCACTGGCAAAGGACAGGCGGACATTGTATTTACCCTGATGGTCAAAGGCCGTATCGGGCACGATGGCAACTCCCTTTTCCTCCAGCAGACGGGAGCAGAAGGTGGTGCTGTCCATACCGCTCTTCTCGATATTTAAATACATATAGAAGGTCGCGTCAGGCTTCACCAAGCTGATTGCACTGCACCCCTCAAAATATTCCATCAAAATGTCTCTGCGCCGCTCATACTCCAGACGCATATCCTCCACGTCGGCATCGCTGTTACGGATCGCGTCTACAGCACCCTTCTGCCCAAAGGCGGGCAGACAGGTGGAGGTATACTGATGCACCTTCAGCATTGCCAGAGTCAATTCCCTGGGGGCCGCCACATATCCGAGACGCCAGCCAGTCATAGCATACGCCTTCGAAAACCCGTTGATTGTCACTGTACGTTCCCGCATGCCCTCCAGCGCAGCAATGGAGATATGCTTTTTGCCGTAAACCAATTTTTCATAGACTTCGTCAGAAGCCACAAAAAGGTCATGCTTTACCGCCAATGCTGCAATTTGGGACAGCAGCTCCTGCGGGTAGACCACGCCGGTGGGGTTTGTGGGCGTATTCAGAATAATCATCCGGGTTTTGGCGGAAATCGCCTTTTCAATATCCTCAGCCTTGGGCAGCCATCCATTTTCTTCACGCGCATGGACAACAACCGGGTGGGCGTGCGCCAGAAGGACAATCTGTTCATAGCTTAAAAAAGCCGGTTCAATGATAATAACTTCTTCGCCGGGGTCCACCAATCCGTTCACCGCACAGTACAGCGCCTCAGCGCAGCCGTTCAGCACCAGGATTTCGTCCTTCGGGTCATAGGCAATCCCATTGTCTTTTTCCAGCTTTTCCGCAATCGCTTCCCTCAATGCCAGAATGCCTCTGTTGGGGGTATAGTGGGTATCACAATTTTCCAGGGAAGCCACAGCCGCCTCAATGGTATGCTGCGGGGTTGGGAAATCCGGTTCTCCCACCTGCAGTTTGATAATCTTCCGTCCCTGGGCAGCCAGAGCCGCCGCCCGTTCTCCAATGACCCGGATCCCAGATAGTTTAATTTCGTCCATGTGGTTTGTAAACGCTTTCATTTTGCCCCTCCTATCCGTACCTGTCAATGCGCGTCATTTCCGCAGTACTTGAGCGCCCCAGACGGTCCTCCTACAGCGCTCAAGCACGCACTGTTTTTACTGCTCCTTCTCGTTTAGGAAAGAGGCGATCTTAATGGGTTTAATCGGCTGTCGGTACTTAGGCGCCATTAAATCGTTAATGGGCTTTTTCGTCTTAATGGACAGCTCCCGCAGCACCAGCGCGATACAGGTTTTTCCCTGGCAGGGTCCCATGGAAACCCGGGAGTGGAGCTTGACCTGCTTAAGGGAATCCAATCCCTCATCCAGCATGGACTTGATCTCCTCTTCCGTCACGTCCTCGCAGCGGCAGACAATGCTGTCCCCGATTTCCACATCTTCCGCCACCTCGGAAATAAGCTCTTCCCGGGGAACCATCTGAATTCCTCTGACCACATGGGTCATCTCTTTGGGCACCGCGATGGCCACCACCGAGGTCTTATTTTTAAACGTGGTGACTCCTTCGATCCGGACTTTGCACACAGGCTCTCCGATCCGGTTTACACCCTCCACCACTTCACCCCGTTCGGGCAGCGGCGTATATTCATATGGAATTTTAACCAGTGACTCCGTCTCCGAGAAGGTCTCATCCACAACAAAGGCAGCAAGCCCCGGACACACCGTGATGCACACACCGCAGCCCACACATTTATCGTAGTAAGTTTCCGGCGTCTCTGTAATATTGGTCAGGGGTTTTACCGCGTTGAATTTGCAGGATGTGTAACACGGATTGCAGGGAATTGACTGGAAACACTCAAACAGAGCATACGGTCCCTTCTTCCGTCTCTCTTCGCTGGGCAGAATTTCCATTACTTTGCTTTCCAGCTCTTCCAGAACTTTATTTTTCATAGTTCACCGGCTCCCCTTCCTTGGTCTTGAGCAAACCGTTTCTGATCTTACCGCCCTCTGGGCGCAGGGATTCGAGCTGCTCCATGTAGTCCGCGTACTTTGCTTCATACCCTGTGTCAAAGCCCAAATCCCGGGCCGCTGAGATCCCGGCCAGCTTACCAGTCAGCATCGCACTGGACGCCTCTTCCACCCCCCCGGAGTCACCGGCGGCATAGACATTTCTCACGCTGGTATGGCGCTCGTCATCAATTACGGGAACATAACCGCCCAACTCGGGTACAAACTTCATCTCGCATCCCGCCTGGAAAAACAGCTCCGGCAGCGGTGCCAAACCTACCGCCATACAGATGACGTCACACTTCACATCCTGCTCGGTGCCGGGAATAGGCTGGAAATGTTCATCCAGCTCATAAATAATTGCTCCCTCTACCCGATCTTTTCCGTAGGCGCATTTAATGGTATGGCGCGTCATAATCGGCACACCGGCCCGGCGCAGCTTGTTTGCGTGGACCAAATATCCGCCAATGCCGGGTGCCGCTTCAATGACGGCAGCCACATTTACCCCCGCCTGCATCAGCTGATAGCTGACAATCAGACCGATATTGCCGGCACCTACCATCAGAACATTCTTGGCCGGCACAACGCCCTCCATATTCATCAGCGTCTGCACGGCGCCCGCGCCATAAATTCCGGGCAGATCGTTATTGGGAAATACCAGATTTTTTTCAAAGGCGCCGGTGGCAATGATCACCGACTTGGCCTTAATCCCCTCAATGGTCCCGTTTTTATCCACCATTACAATGCCGTCCTTATAGAAGCCGGCTGCAATGGACTCTGTCCACACATGGATCCTCTCCATAGAGGAGATTGTATCCTGAATTTTATCCGCAATGTAAATGCCCCGGGTGCCGGCATCCTGCTTTTCAGATCCAAAAAACTTATGGGTCTGCTTCACCAGCTGTCCGCCCAGCTTGGCGCTGCGCTCCAACAGAATGACCTCTGCCCCCGCCTCGGCCGCCTCAATTGAGGCACACATGCCGGCCGGGCCGCCCCCGATTACCAGCACATCCGTGGTAATCAGTTCACGGTGATCGCTCAGTTTCTTCTCAATGGAGACATCTACTTTGGCCTTTTCGTTGCCGATCTGCCGCTCTACGACGATGCCTTCCCGCAGCGGCTCCACGCACACCCGCACGTTGGGCACTCCGTTTACTTTCATCAGGCAGGAGGAGCAGTTCCCGATGGCGCAGAACAGGCCCCGGGGCCGGTGCTTCTTCGCGCTCTCATGGAGGTAGCGCACACCGGCGGCGTGAAGCGCCGCGGCAATGGTCTCTCCCTCATAGCCAGTCAACTGCCGCCCTTCAAAGGTGAAGGTGACCTCCCTGCCTTTTTCAAACTCCAAAATAGGATGATTGGTTGTTCTATCCATTGTGAGCCTCCTGATATCCTTGGGAGCACTCCGCACCGGCCTGTGCCCGGTGCATTGCCCCTCGTTTTTGTCCAAATTATTTCTTGGAAAATCTGCTGAACAGGAAGGGAGCGATGTCCTCGGTAACCTTACCGCTGATCACATAGTCGGACATGATGTCTCCGGTGATGGGCGCCATGGCAATGCCGTCGCCCTCATGTCCCGCCGCCATCACAAACCCGTTCAGCCCATCCACAGGGCCAAGAATGGGACCGCCCTCGCAGTAGGGCCGCAGCCCTGCAAAAGTACGGATGATGTTCAGTTCCTTCAGGAAGGGAACAAAGTTGGTGGAGTAGTTACAGATGGCACAAAGGATCTCATAAGAAGTGCTTTTATCAAAACCGCCCCATTCGCGGTTGCTTCCAAAAATGATATTGCCGTCGTGGGTCTGCTCCAGAAACAGGTTAACACCCAGACGCATGCTTGGGTCATCAGAGGTCTTGGCCAGATCGGGGTTGTGCTTCAGGGCGATATACCGGGCACAAATCAGGTTGTGCTTCACACAGGGCGCCACCTGTTCCGTGACGACAATATTTCCCTTTCGGGGAACAATGGGGATATCCACCCCCACCATTCTGCCGATCTCCGGGGCATAAACGCCGCAGGCATTCACAACAGTTTCCGCCCGGATGGTCCCCTGGGTTGTCTCCACCCCCGTGACCTGACCGTCTTCCACCGTCACATCGGTAACTGCGGTATTGGTAAGGAATTCAACGCCCATTCGGGCCGCGGCTTTCGCGTAGCCAATTGTTGTGTAAATAGGGCTGACCCGCCCGTCATCGGGACAGTAGGTAACAGCAGTCACCCGCTTAGAGAGGCAGGGCTCCATTTTTCGGGCCTCGTCCCCACTCAAAATAGAGACATCCACACCGGCGGCCACCTGGTCAGCAACTGAATGCTCGATCACCCCCATCAACTCTGGGGAATCCACCATCACCATACCGCCGTACTTTTCAAAGTGTACATCATAATCCAATTCCTGGCTGAGGGTCTCATAAATCTTGACGCTGCGTTTGGCCAGCTTCAATGCGGGACCGGGCGCCTTGGTCTGCAGGTTAACGCCGCCATCGCAGGCACTGGAGGTCTCCTCTCCAATGCCTCTGCGTTCTACGACTACCACCCGTTTGACGCCCTTTTTTTTCAAGTTGTAAGCGATGGAGCAGCCCATTACGCCGCCGCCAATTACAACTACGTCTGCTGTACGAACCATAGTAGCCTCCATAAGCAATAATTTTGTTATTCACAAATTAGACGGTGGCCGGTAACACTCCCACGGGCGGTCAAAAGGCCGTCCGTGGGAGGCTGACAGTACAATCAGATTTTGGCCAGCGTTTCATCCTTAATTTCCACGTCAAAGGTAATCTCACACACAGCATTGCCGCCGAGGGTGGGCATACCCAGGGCACACCGCGCGTGGCGGCCCGCCTCGCCGAACAGCTCCACCAGCAAATCGGAAGCCCCGTTGAGGACTTTGGGCTGGTTATAAAAGTCGATCTCAGAGTTGATGTATCCCGTCACCTTTACCACATGGGCAATGTTATCCAGACCACCGCACAGGTCGTCCAGCACCGCCAGCGCGTTCAGCGCGCACAGACGCGCGGCCTGATATCCCTCATCAATCCGGTCGTCGGACAGATGCCCGGTGTATTGAAGCACGCCGTCAATTTTAGGCGTATTGCCCGCAGACATCACCAGCTTGCCGCAGCGGGAGGCGCAGACATAGTTGGCCATAGGGGCGGTAAAGGGGGGAAGACTAAGTCCAAGCTCAGCAAGTTTTTCTTTGATTGCCATATTCTGTTCTCCTCTTCTCTGAATCAGTTCTTCACGTTTTTGGGGGTTCCATCCAGCAGGGCCTTCAGATTTTCCGCACTCTTGTTGATCAGATTCTGACGTGTCTCAAGGGGGGACCAGGCCACATGGGGGGAGGCAACACAGCGGGGATGATTGGCCAGGGGGTGGTCTTTGCCGCAGGGCTCGGGATCAAAGACGTCCACTCCGGCCATATAAACTTTGCCGGAATCCAGGGCGTCCACCACGTCCTGAGTATGGAACAGAGCGCCGCGGCCCGCGTTGATCAGAATCACGCCGTCCTTCATCTTGGCAATGGAGTCCTTATTGATGATATAGCGGGTGGCGTCGGTCAGGGGGCAGTTGGTGCTGATGATATCCGATTCCTTCAGCAGAGTATCCAAATCCACAAATTTCAGCTGATCGCACTCCCACTCCTTGACGGGGGTACGGCGGTAGGCCAGCACATTCATGTCCATAGCCATGGCAACCTTGGCAATGGCATAGCCAATATCGCCCATGCCGATGATGCCCATCGTCTTTCCGGTCAGCTCCATCTGCCGGACGTTGCTGACTACAGGCTCGATGGGGTTTTCCCAGCCCGTGTTCTTCATAAAATCGTTGAAGAAGGAGGTCCGGCGGCAGACCTCAAACATCAGCGCAATGGCCATCTGCGCCACAGCACCGCGGCCGTACCCCGGAATGTTGCAGACGGAGACGCCGTGCTCCCGGGCTACCTTGCAGTCGATAAAATCCACGCCGGTGCCGAAGGTGCCGATCATCTTCAGGTTCTTGGCATACTGGAATACCTCCGCGGGGAAACGGACCCGGTTTGTAAAGGCGGCATCCACATCCTGAATGCGCTCAAGCAGCTGCTCAGGGGTGGTATCATCATAATAAATGACCTCGCCGATCTCCTCCAGGGGCTTCCAGGTCACGCCGCCGGCATTTACTAAAAATCCATCGGTAATCAAAATTTTCATACTGCTTCTCCTCATAAAACAAAATTTTCTCTTGCAGAGCTGGGGTATATTTTTGAAACGCTGCGGAGGGGGAGCGGAAATACGATTGCCCTCCCCCGCAACCGCTTTCAAACAGAATCAGGCGTCTGCCCCGCCAAAACTCAGGGACAAACCGTCAGATCAATCTTACCTCACAATACAGACAAAAATCAAGCCGGCAATAATCACGCACCCGCACATAAAGCAGGCGTAAAGCATCGCCTTAATGGGGTCAACCTTCTTTCCGGTGATGCCGTTGACCAGACCGGCCACGGCAAAGGTCACCACATCGGCCGGGGGCATGCCCTGGCCCGCCATGGCCCAGTGCCCGCCGGCAATTGCCGCGCTGACCGGAGAAATTCCAGTGGCAATCAGCGCCGGGCCCAGCATGGTGAACACGATGGTCTGTGTTGTGGTCTGCGACCCGGTCAGCATGCCCAGCAGACACATCGCTAACAGGCCGCCGATAATCAGGGTGGCGGGTGTCAGGGTGGAGAGGAAGGCGGAAGTGGCATCAATTTGTCCGCCGATGTAAAAAGAGCCGATCAGGAAGGCGGCACAAGCCTGAACCGAGATGGTGGGCACCACGTTTTTGAAGCCCTGCACACAGATGTCGCCAAACTGCTGACGGACCGGTTTATAGAACAGGGAGATTAAAATGGTAAGGTACAGCAGGCAGGTAATATTGTAAACCAGGCCGCCCACCACGCGGATACTCTTAAAGGGGGCGATAATGGGGTCAAACAGAACCAGAATGTCCAGCCCGAAGCCGGAACGGAAGATCACCGCAAGCGCCAGGAAGCACAGGGGAACCATTGCCTGCCAGTTTTCTCTTAAAATCTGGTTCGCCTTTTTGGTGGGGATCAGATCCTCAGGTATGTTCTTGACCTTGATAAACAATGTACAGACATAGGCACAGCAGAGCACAAAAATAATGCCGATGGTCACATAGGTCCAGTTCAGTACAGCGTCAGAATTTGCGCCCACCAGGCCGGCGGCCATGGTAGAGGCCTGGGAAATGGGGGGCATGATGGAACCCAGCGCGCAGCCCATCACGATTGTAGCGGTAGTCTGCTCAGGGGTCATGCCCAGCTCATCCAGATTGCCGATAATCAGTGCGCCGATGACCACCGCCGAGGCCACAGATTCACCCAGCAGGGAGCCGGAAAGGCACAAAGTAAACATAATGACCGCAAACCAAGCCCTTGGGGCTGTGGCCAAACCGGGCACGGCAGGCGTTCAGCACTGTTTCCATCGTCCCGATACGCTTTTGAGATTCCGCGTAAATGGAACCCACCAGTGTCAGGCAGATAACCCATGCAATTTTATCCGCGCCGGTAATCAATGCCTCCAGCCACATCATCGGGTTATATTGGCCGCCCATCAGCAGACACAGGGCAGCACCAATTAAAAGAGCGGGCTGCACCTTTCCCCCAATATAGGGAATCTGCTTCAGCAAAATGACCATGACCAGTACTACAACAGGCACTACGACAATTGACATACAATTTTCACTTCTTTCTTATTTTTCCTGCAATGACTTCATTTCCTTCCCTAAAACATGCTAGTTCATTTAATCAGTTAAACTGCGCTTTCTTTTCTGTTTCTGGTCAGCATACTGCCCACAACCAGACCAACCAGAGAGAAAATCAGACCGAACATGGCAAACGGAATGCTTCCAACAGGATTCAACTGGAAAATCACACAGCCGACAGCGCCGCCAATGATGGAGCAGTAACAGCCAATCCGGGTCGTAAAGTTCTTTTTGCGGAGATAATAGCCCACATACATCGGTACCAACAGCATCGCCACACCGTAAGAGTATCCGGTTGTAATCAGATTCAGCACGCTGGGGAACCGCAGCCCCAGAATCACCGAGATAAACAGGGCCAAAGCGCACACGACGCGGGAGAGATTCTTCAGCTGCTTCTCATCCGCATTGGGATTGATCACTTTGTGGTAGATATCATAGACCACGCAGACGGCGGTGGTCTGAACCGCGCTGTCACAGGTACTCATAACAGCGGCGCCAATCATACCGACAATCAGGCAGGTAAACCAAAGCGGAAGCTGGGTCAGGAACCAGCCGAACACTTCTTCCGCCGCCAGGCCGGGCATTACGGTGCGAATGGACATGCCCACCATGCTGGCAAAAATATCGGCGGCAAAAACCAGAACACAGGAAATCCCCAGCGCCTTGTAAATATCCTTCACATTACGGACAGAGGACACACGCTGAATGTACATCTGGTTGGTCGGCTGACCAGGGAGCACCGACATAGCCCACAGGGCCAGCTGAGCGCCGCCCACCGCCACCATGCCGGAGGGGAAAGACACGATCTCAGCGGGAACGGACGCCACCACATTGGACCAGCCTCCCGCCATCCCCGTGGAATAGAACACCGTCCCAATACAAATTCCGCAGAGAATAAATCCGAAAATCGCATCCGTCCAGGCCACTGTTCCAAATCCGTTGGGAAGTACAAAGGCCAGACAAACAATGGCAAAAATCACAGTCAAAAACGGAACGGAAAGACCGGTAATCGCTGAAAAAAGCTTTCCAAACGCGGTACACTGGCCGGCAATCCAGCCAAAGGGAGTCACCACAGAGGCAATGGCAACCAACACAGTCAGAAACTTGCTTTCACCATACAGTTCTTTAAAAATAGTGGGAATCGTATCAAATTCATTTTCACGCAGCCACTTGGCCATGAGAATGACCAAGAAGATACCGCCGCCCTGGCAGATGCCATAGGACAGGGCCGACCAACCGTATTGATATCCAAGACCAATGTGATAAGTCAGTACGCCGCCGCCGATCGCGGTGGCAAAGGTCGTTCCGATGGTAACGATTAAAGGAGTCTTCTGAACTGCCCAGGTTCCCTCATTCTTCTTATTCAATCGATAGGACAAAACTGCGGTACCAATCAATACAACGCTGATGCTAACGATCATAAGAATAATAGCGCCAGTATTCATGCCAAATCTCCTTTCAGTCCACGGTCATCTTATTGCTTCAAACGGATCCGCCTCACAAACACAAAATTTTTCTCACATATATCCAAATGTGTCTTTTTTCAAAAATGCAGAAACCACATAATTGGTCAAGGTGCAAATATCAAAGACCGGACGCCCTGTTGCTTCCTGTACGTCCTTGGCCCAGGGCGGCATATTGGTGCACTCCAGCACAATAGCCCCCACCTCCGGATGCTCCGTCACCATCCGGGTCGCCACGCGGATGTGGTCCTGGCGGCATTTTTCTGTGTCTACCACCTGGCGGTCCTCCCGCATGAAATGGGTAAACTCCTCCTCGTCCTGCATCCCGTAAATGACCTTTGGGATATCCGCGGCCCCCGCGCACTCAAAATGCCTGGGGGTCAGTTTGCTGCTGTCTACCGTCATCACACCCACAATTTTCCCTTTGGGGAGCATTTTGTAGACAAGGGGGATCTGCAGTAAGGAGGAGGCGAAAATAGGAATATTGATGTGCTCCTTAATCTTCTCCTGGTACAGCGCCACAAACCCGCAATTCGTGGTAATCGCACGCACACCCTCGGCCTCCAGCTCCTTGGCCGCATCGATGTAGGGCTGGAGCAGCTCCTCCTCCGGAAGTCCGCCGTCCACCACCTTCTCAAACCGGGCTCCCTTCACCACCTTGAAGCGGACAGGAAAGTCCCAGGTCCAAGCGTTCCCCATTTCTCCCGGAACCCTGGGGAAACTGGACTCGTTCATCAAAATCCCGACAGGTATGCCAAAGAAATTTTTACCGCCTTTTGCTAGCATCGATATCCCTCTCTTCTATAAAATTTTACTGATCGTACTTGCCAAGTATCCCTCCGTGAGAAAGAGACCCCCCCTTCATCGCCCACTCATACAGCAGGCCCCGGTCCGCTTTTGGAGCCGGTCTCACCCACTGGATGCGCCGCTGTTTTATTTCCTCCTCGTCCACCAGCAAATCCAATTTGCGGTGTTCCAAGTCGATCAGAATTCTGTCCCCGTCTTTGACCAGTGCGATGGGACCTCCGTTGGGCGCTTCAGGCGCCACGTGTCCCACGGCAACACCAAGGTTGGTGCCGGAAAAGCGTCCGTCTGTGATCACCGCCACATCCTCAATCAAGCCCATACCCACAATCGCGTGCATGAGCATCATGGCTTCCCGGGCACCCGGAGCACCCTTTGGCCCCTCATAACGCACCACCAGTGCCGTCTTTCCGCTGATTTCTCCAGCAAACAGGGCTCTGGCCGCATCTACCTCGGAATCAAACACTCTGGCCCGCCCTTCAAAACGGTCAATCTGCTTTGCCATTGCACTGGTTTTGATAACGCTGCCTTCGGGCGCCAGGTTACCGTACAGAACCATAATGCCGCCGCTGTGGGACACAGGATCATCCAATGAAGCAATTACACCGTTTTCCTGGCAGGGAATACGGAGCGCTTCCCAAGCGTCAATGGCCTGACCCAGCGTCACCCCCATAACCGTTTTCCGCTCATGAAAGAGCAGAGGGCGCATTACGGAAAGCAGCTTATATACGCCTCCGGCGGCGCCAAACTCCACCATGGTGTTCTGGGGGTGGTTCGGCTTGATGCGGCAGAGGAGGGGCGTCTCCCGGGAGAGGCGATCCCAATCGTCCAGCGTCATTCCCGTTCCCGCCTCGTCGGCCAGCGCCAAAATATGCAGCAGCACGTTGGGTGAGCCCCCAATGGCCAAGACAACCTTTGCCGCGTCCTCCAGTCCCTCTTTTGTCATAATATCCCGTGGACGGAGGTTGCTCCGATATGCCTCCATCAGCACCTCGGCGGCATTTCTGACCATTCGGGGTAATTCCGCCGCGTAGTTGGCTGTTGTAGCATTGCCCGGCAGGCTCATGCCCAACGCCTCTGTCATCGCCGCCATCGTGTTCGCCGTTCCAATTTCAGGGCAGGCCCCCGGAGTGGGGCATGCCGCAGCGATGATGCGGTCAATTTCAGCCTGCTTCATCTCATGCTGTGCCGCGTTCTTCGAGATAATTTTGGGCAGGTCAAAAGCGGTTATGACGCGGCCGCAGTGCATCCCTGGCATCATGTAGCCGCCGGTCACAAAAACAGACGGGATATTTACCCGCGCCGCAGCGATCAGGTAAGCCGGAACAACATTGTCACAGGTCGGAATAAACATGCAGGCGTCCAGTCGGTTGATGGACATCATCAACTCCGCCAAAGATGCCGCGCAGTCTCGGTAAGGAAAGTTGTAGCGGAATGAATCCGCTCCTCCGCTCATAGAGCCGCATACCCCTGGAATGGGAATTTCCACCGGAGTTCCGCCGGCAGAGGCAATTCCGATTTTCGCCGCTTCCACCAATCTGGCGCTGTTTGCGTTCCCCGGGCTCACCTGATTGAACCCGTGTATAACACCTACCAACGGTTTCTCAATGTCCTGTCTTCGATAACCCATTGAATTCAAAAGCGACAGCCGGTACGTCTCGATCATCTCGTTGAAATTATCGATTGGGTCGATCTTTTCTTTCATCAGGAACACCTCTCCCATCCATCAATTTATGAAATTGTTCTGTGCTTCTTCTCCGCTCCTCTAATATATCTATATATATTTCATCTTTAACGATTATACATTAATCTTTTTTGATTAAAGATGGGGTAAAAATAAGATGTCGGCCCACAGTCACCTGTCATGCCGCCCAGTATTAATCCTGGCAAATCATTCACTCATCATAAATGATTAATATGATACCTACAATATAACAAAACAGCAAAGCATTGTCAATAAAACTTTTTAATCTCATGTATTTTTTGTTCAAAACATAAAATATGTTGCGTTATCATCTATGCCAAAAAAATCTTCCGCACTTAAAGCTGGCTGAAATGACCGTAAAACGTTCTATATGTCAGAAAAAAACACCCTTCTCTTCAATTACAAAAGGCGCTGTGGATATTCCACAGCGCCTTTGCTATCTCGATGTATATACGATACAACTTCCCTCTGTTTTTCGTCAATATCAAACTTCCACAAAAATTATGTGATTATAAAACTATATTTTTCACTCTGCTGCGCATCCGCTATACCGCTGTTCTCCACTTCTTCCCACTGTCTCTTCATGCAAGCACTCTCTATTTACCCCAATTTTCTGCATTTATAAGTTGACAATGCACTTCAGATTCGGGTAGTATAGTTAGTGTATTCTTAGAACTATGATTTAAGTATCGGTGGGAAATCAGTAATGCATGACAGTAATTTAGAATATCTGATTTTAGATCAAATCTCTCAGCTCAATACCCCTGTCGGCGCCAGTTTTTTATGCTCTAAAATTGACTCCTCCCAAGCAAGCATCGGCAGAACCCTCTATGAACTGGAATGCCGGGGCTTGCTGGAGAAAATCAGCAATAAAGGCCGGGTGCTGACCGAAGAAGGCAAAGCCTATTTTCAGCTTTTGCAGCAAAACGCAGATTCCAGAGAATGTGTAGACGTGCTGCTGGACCTTTTCTCCAAAAATGATAAGCACGTATATCTCAATATTCTGGAGGCCCGCATCCTGCTGGAGGTAAAAACGGCAGAACTTGCCGCAAAAAATGCAACGGAGCAGGATATCCAGGACATAGAAAAAATCTTAATGAAGCACCAAAAAATTCGTCTGCTGGGCAAACCGGCAGAAAATGAAAATTTGGAATTTCATTATAAAATCGCTCAAATCGCAAACAATCCAGTTATTTACCATTTATTAAGATTGGTAATGACACAGCACTCCGCATACCTCCACTTCTCTTTCATGGACTATACTCTCGTGGGCTCAACCCTGTTTCATGCTCAAATTTTTGATGCAATCAAGGCCCATGACTCAGAAAAAGCTTCAGCGTTGATGTACGATCATCTGCACGCCCTTGTTACCACACTGCAAAATATAGAATATGATAAATTTGTATCCATTCTAAGCAACAAACATGATAAGGAGTTTCACGCGTAAATTTCAAGCCGTATGATTGCACAAGGATATATCATTTCAGCCCGGGAAAATGCAGAAGACATTTTCCCGGGCATTTTTGATTCACCGGACCTTTCTTATAGAGTGTAAGTATTTACGAGAACAAAGTACTTTTCCGCTCCATTGTGAATATCTCCTATGCCGCCTCATCCTGACTGCGTCAATAGCAGCCAACACCTGTGGGACAGATTTCTGACAAGGGATCCGGACTCCCTTATAATACCTCCACAAAAAATTTAATCTTTTTCGTCAACAGTTGCTATTTATTCTCGTCTTTGCTATACTCACTATACATATGCACATGAGCAATTTAGATTTTTTAAAAACAACAGTTGATACACTGCTTGAATCAGACGAGTAAATAGGCCAGTCATCACAAATCGTATGGGATAGGCGGTTAGATCATGGAAAACAAATGTATGGCGGAACAGAGCATAGAAATGATGGAAAACAAGTGCCCTGCAGCAATAAATATGCTGAAAACGGGTATGATCTGCTGCCTGTTGGACGAAAATCTGACTTTTTGCTGGGGAAATTCCAGCTTTTTCAACGGCATCGGGTATTCCCGGGAAGATTTTTGCCGCAGATTCCGTAATCTGCGGCAATACTACGGGGAATATCCCGATGCTTTCGCTGCCATCCGGCAGGAATTGATACATGCCGTTAGAGCCGGCACCCGCGATATCGAAATGACCATTCGCCTGCCGGTTAAAAAGGGCAGCTTTTCCCGGGCGCATCTCCTTGGTACTATTTATGAGGATACCACAGCGGGCGGGCTTCTGTTTCAGGCGGAGCTTTCGGGAAGGGACACACCGGCCGCCGAAAATGAAGAGCAGAAACGGCTCTATCGGCAAAAACTTCAATATTTTCACTTTATGCTGGATTCCTATGAGGGCAACGTCTATGTCAGCGATATGGACACCTACGAACTGCTGTATTTGAACCAGCATTCCTGTGACGTTCTTGGCGCTCCGCCTGCAAAGCTGCTGGGCCGAAAGTGCTATGAGGTCATCCAGGGAAGAGCGACCCCCTGCCCCTTCTGTACAAACGATAAACTGTGTGAAGAGTCTTTTTATGAATGGGAATTTCCTAACCCTGTTTTGGAGCGAACCTTTCGGATTAAAAACAGAATTATCAACTGGGAGGGCCGTCGGGCACGCCTTGAGCTCTCCCATGATATGTACAGCACAGAATACAAACTGGCAAAAAAAGACCAGGAGCGGGACGCACTGATCCGCAGCATACCAGGCGGCCTCGTCCGGGTAGACGGCCGGGATATGCAGACGGTTCTTTGGTACAGCAGCGGCTTTCTGGATCTGATCGGCTATACCAAAGAACAGTTTGAATGGGAATTGCACTCCCAATGCACCTATGTGCACCCCGACGATATGGAACATACCGACGACGTCATGCTGGAGTCCAGGGAGAAGGGCAAGGCTATGGCAGCGGAGGTCCGCATCATAACCCGGGACGGGCGCGTCAGGATTCTGATGATGACGTACAGCTATGTCAGCGGAGAGGACAGTTGGGACGGGGTTCCCTCTTATTACAGTGTGGTGATCGACGTAACGGCGGAGCGCACGGAACAGGCCCGGCAGAGGCAGGCTCTGGAGGATGCCTGCAAGGCGGCCCAAATCGCCAATGACGCCAAGACCAATTTCCTCTCCTCCATATCCCACGACATCCGTACACCCATGAACGCAATTATGGGTATGGCGGTCATTGCCCAGGCGAACCTGCAGTCCACGGAAAAGGTACAGGACTGCCTGAATAAAATCAACACTTCCAGCCGGCATCTTCTGAGCCTTATCAACGAGGTGCTGGACATGTCAAAAATTGAAAGCGGGAAAATTGACCTTGTTCCCGAGACTGTCTCGCTGCCGAAACTGGTTGAGGACGTAATGGATGTATTCCGCCCCCTGGCCGCTGAAAAGCACCAGGAACTGCAGATTGATGCCGATCATGTGTGGCATGAGACTGTCGTGACAGACCAAAACCGCCTTCAGCAGGTTCTAGTGAACCTGCTGTCCAATGCCGTTAAATATACACCTGAAGGCGGCCGTGTCGGAATGCGGATCCGCGAGGTCCCTTCCTATGTAAAGGCCAGGGGACAGTATGAATTTATCGTCACCGATAACGGAATCGGGATGTCCGAAGAATTTATTCCCCATATCTTCGAGCCCTTCTCCCGGGCAGAGGAGGCCAAACTCAACCAGATACAGGGGACCGGGCTGGGTATGGCCATTACACAAAATATTGTACATATGATGAATGGTACCATCGAAGTCAAAAGTGCCACGGGAAAAGGGAGCCAATTCATCGTCGCCGTCTCTTTTGACCTGTGCCAGGAGTCGGAGGAGAGCAACGAGGAATTGTCCGGCCTGCCAGTGCTGGTGGTGGACGACGATCGCATCGTCTGTGAAAGCGTCGCTGAGATTCTGGACGAGCTGGGGATGCGGAGCAGTTGGGTGCTCTCTGGAACGGAGGCGGTCCATCTTATTGTGAACGCCCATGAGGCGGGAGACAACTTCTTCTCTGTAATTCTGGACTGGAAGATGCCCGAAATGGACGGCTTGGAAACGCTCAAGATAATCCGAAAGAAGCTGGGCATGGATGTGCCTATCATCGTCGTGTCGGCCTACGACTATTCTGAGATCGAGGAGGAGTTCCGGCAGGCCGGAGCGGACGCCTTTCTAACAAAGCCGCTGTTTAAGTCAAAGATCGCCCATACCTTCCACCAGATCTGCCAGAGCGGGCGCGCTGACGCGGCCCTTCTCCCTGCGGAAGAAATTCCCTCCAGTCTGGAGGGAAAGCGGATCTTACTGGTGGAGGATAACCAGCTCAACCGGGAAATTGCATCCGAGCTGTTAAAAATGCATGGCTTCATAATCGACGAGGCTGAAAACGGCCAACTTGCAGTGGAGAAATTCGCAGCTTCGGCGCCGGGAGAATACGACTGCATTCTGATGGATATTCAGATGCCGGTCATGGACGGTTATCAGGCAGCTGAAGCCATCCGGTCCCTCAGCCGGTCCGATTCAAAGACTGTTCCCATTCTGGCACTGACGGCCAACGCCTTTGCCTCAGATATTGGAAAGGCCCACAGCGCCGGCATGAACGACCATGTGGCAAAGCCTATTGCAGTGGACCAACTGGTGGAGGCGCTGCGCAGATGGGTCTGTTAATTACCTTTGTGGCCGGGCAGGCCCCTTCTATTGATTCACACAGAGCAGCAAAAGCTGGGAGAGGTCTTTTCATCTCCCAGCTTTTGCAAGACCGGCACCTTCATCGTGGCCGCCATTCTTTTTATTATGTCCTTTTATATCACTTAAGTGACATGCCGCAACCGCACGCCTGTGTCGGAGCAGGCACTGCTCCCGTCAGGAATCAGGATACGTTCAGCTCCCGGAACACCAATCTGGGACAACACATCCACAATCCTTCGAAGCTCACGGATCATAAGGTCTTCCACAGCAGCGGAGAAGCGTAAAAAATCTCTTTTCTCCAAGGACAGAATCAACACTTCAAAATAAGAATGATACATGTCGCTGGTCGCTTCCCCGCTGCCCATTATGCCGCGCAGGGCGTATGCCCAGAAAAACTGCCGAAGCAATTCGGAATAAACAGTCCGTATCGCCTGGTATGGGGCACATCCGCCGATCAGGTTCATTATAAAATAAGATAAGATTTCACCGCGCTGCTGCTGCTTATACGCTTTTAATTCACGGCACAGTTCCGAAACCGCATCGGCATCAAAAGAAGAGAGGGTCAGCTGGGAGACTTCCTTGCAGGATAAAGCGAATATCTGAAGGCTTTCCGCCATATCCAAAAGTCGACGCCGGAGCACCGGCTTGGTTAAATCACTGTTCTCTGTAGTTTTTTCTCCTGGAAGAATCTGCGTGCCCACATACTTGGCTGATTTGATCGCCCCGACGCTGCTCAACAGTGCAAGCGCTCTGCGGACTGTGCTCACTGAAACACTCTTTTGCGCCGCAAGCTCCTTCTGGGAAGGAAGCAGACTTCCAACAGGATAGATTCCCCGGTTGATTGAGATGAGCAGCTCCATAGCAAGGGAATAACAAAGCTGTTGGCTTTTTTGGTAGGAACTCCAGCAAAAATCAACTTCCTTTTTCGGAGGCAACATAGTAATTCTGGCCTTATAAAATTGAGAAATGGCCGGCGGCAGCCGCTCTATGGGCCCCTCCACAGCGACCCGCAGTGCCGGCCAATCTTTTGTACGGCAGAGGGACAGGATCGTCGGCAGATATTCGGCAGACCCATCAAAATACCGCAGATTCTCTTCCACGCTGAAAAAAGGATCGTGCAAAAACATAAAGGTCTGCCAGACGAGGCGCATCAGAAGGGTATTCCCCAGGGCTTTATACTTCTGGTTAAAGTGCTCCAGCATTGCATACGGGGCTGACGCGCGTGACTCTCCCAACAGCCCTTCCATCGCTTGCAGGGTCTCCTCAGACGCATTTTTAAGACCGACCCATTGGGCGTTGCCGAACAGAGGGCGCATAGAGTTCCCCAAGTCCACCATCGCATTTTTACGCGCTGAAAAAAATGTCTGGATAAATCTCTCCGCCTCCTGATTACTGTAATTGACTCTTACCGCAGCACCAACATTTTTTGTCAGGGTAATACAGCCCTCTTCCTTCAGCCTCAGGTATGCCGCACGGGCCGTGTCAATTGACACGTGAAACCGTGCGCTGGCCTCCTCTATGGTAGGGAGTCTTTCCCCATAATGGTAGACGCCAAATTGTATCTGAGTCAGCAGAGTGTTATAGACAACCTTGCGCAATTCCGTACTGTTTTCCAAAACAGGTTCCTCCATTTCCACGGAAATCCGGCTTTCAATGGATCTAGTATATCATTTTTTAAGCCGTATTTCTACAGTCTCTCCCCCTTTTCAGCTCGCAGCTGCTGTTTTCAATGCTGTTTGCTACACTATGGTCATACCAAAAATAATATGCGAAGATGGGCGGAAAACTGCAAGTCAGGAGCGAACTTGGCGTGGGAAGTGAGTTTTATTTTAAGGTCACCCTTCCCATTGACACTCAGGAGGGCGGACCCTTTGACAGACAGGACGGGCAGCCGGAGAGCAAACTGTTGTGGGGCATCAACATTCTCCTGGCGGAGGACAACGATCTCAATACCGAGATCGCTGCGTAGTTTTTGGAAAGCCAGGGGCGCAAGTGTCTGCCGCAGGGCAAATGGGAAACTGGCGCTGGAGCGGTTCTCTGAGAGCCGGACGGATGGGTTCCAGATCATTCTGACGGACATCCAGATGCCGGAACTGAACGGTCTGGAGGCCGCCCGTGCCATCCGCCCCCTGACGCGGCCCGACGCAAAGACCATCCCCATCATCGCCCTGACGGCCAACGCCTTCGCGGAAGATATCCAGGCTGCCGCTGACGCGGGGATGACCGCTCATGTGATGAAGCCCATCGACGTCGCTGTGCTTCAGGCAACGCTTGGCAAAGTTCTTGAACCATAAGAACCCGTTCCAGAAAAGGCGGCGGCAGATATCCAAGTGTGGTGCAGCCGGAAAACAAGGAGTAAAAGATGATGCAGAAAACTGTGAAAGAAAAAGGGCAGCCCGTGCCCCTGAGCCAGCGTATAAGCCTCATCAGCACGGTAATCCTGATCGGGCTGATGCTCTGTTACCTGGTTATGACTGTCAACAACTCCGCCAGCCTGGCGGCCCAGACGGAGATCATTTCAGACCATCCCTTCGAGGTGGTGATCTCTGCCGGGGACGTGAAGCTTTACGTCTCCGAAATGAGTCTGCGCACCAGCCGGCTGGAGCGCTATTTCAGTCTCGACGACGTGGAGTATGCCAGGAGCAATCTGAAGGAGTTGGAGCGTCTTCTGGAAACTCCGGTAGCCCGGATCGGGGAGCTGTATCTGGGCGACGCGGCAGACGTACAGGGATTGGAGGATGTGTTGGCCCTGCTGCGGACGCATCTGGATGTGTATCTGGAGTATTGCGCCCGTCCGGATACCACGGGAGAGGATATTGAGGCCTATGGGCAGGTGCATTTACAGCCGTTTTATGACCAGGCGCTGCGCCGTACAGAAGAAATTATCAACACCGCCCAAGCGAAAAAGGTGGGCTATGGGGAGACTGCCAATGCGCTGCGGCAGTCCAGCCTCATCGCCTCCGTCGCGCTGATGGGCCTGATGGTAGCCGTGCTTCTGATCTCCCAGTATGTCCTCCACTGCCAGCGGAAAGAGCTGGTCTACCGCAGCAAACTCTTTGACAACCTGTCCCTGAGCATCGACGATGCGTTCATCATCCGGGATGCCGATACCGGCGCAATCAACTACCGGGGACTCAACCTGGAGCGGATCGTCGGAACCCAGATGGTCAGCGTGGACAGCCTCTATCAAGGTCTGAGTGAGAAGGACACACAGGAATTCCGGACAGGACTCAGCGACCCACAGTTCGTCTCCCCTTTTGAAAAGCTGGTGGAGTATACCAAACCTAACAAGGAAAAACGCTGGATGCTAATCCGGGTATACCGGGTGGACGATTTAAAAAATCCTCAGCTCATCACTGTATTTTCCGACCGCACCGAAGAGGTCCGGTCCCGTCAGGTCCTCCAGGAAGCCATGCTGACCGCGGAGCGCGCCAACATGGCAAAGAGCGACTTTCTGTCCCGCATGAGCCATGAGATCCGCACACCCCTCAACGCCATCATCGGCATGACCACCATCGCGGCGGCCTCCGTCAAGGATCCCGCCCGGGTGGAGGACTGCCTGTCCAAGATCACCTTCTCCTCCAAGCACCTGCTGATGCTCATCAACGACGTGCTGGATATGTCCAAGATCGAGAGCAGCAAGATGGTGCTGATGAACGAGCCCTTTGATATTTTTGAGATCATCAACGGGTATGTCTCCACCATCTACGCCCAGGCCAAGGGCAAGGGTATCGATTTTACAGAGACCATGGAGGGTTTTGGGGCGGACACCATCTTTATCGGTGATTCCCTGCGGCTCAACCAGGTCCTTTTAAATCTCGGTTCCAACGCGGTGAAGTTCACCGCCCCGGGCGGCAGCATCCGCCTGAACGTCTCCCGGCACAAGATTGGACATACCACCGACGTGCTCCGATTTATCCTCTCCGATACCGGCATCGGTATGACGAAGGAAGCCGTGGAGCGCATTTTCCAGCCCTTTGAACAGGCGGACCCCTCCATTTCAAAACGCTTCGGGGGTACGGGGCTTGGCATGTCCATCACGAAAAACCTGGTTTCGCTGATGGGCGGCCAGATTCAGATTGAAAGTGAGCCCGGTGCCGGAACCACCTGCATCGTGGACCTGCCCTTTGAAAAGGGCGGTGAGAACCGCCTGCCGGAGCCCGACTTTGCCCAGCAGGGGCTGCATGCCCTGATCGTGGACGATGAGCAGCAGGTCTGCGAACAGACAGCCGTCCTGCTGGAAAAAATCAAGATCGGCGCGGAGTGGCGATTGTCCGGCGCCGAGGGTGTGGAGCGGGTAAAGGAGACCCATCGGGCGGGGCGGGACATTGACCTGTGCCTCATTGACTGGAAGATGCCCGATATGGACGGCGTGGAGGTGACCCGCCGCATCCGCCGGGAGGTGGGGAACGACGTCCCCATCGTGATGATCTCGGCCTACGACATCTCCGAAGTAGAGGAGGAGGCCCGGGCGGCGGGCGTCAACGGCTTTCTTCCCAAGCCTCTCTACCGCTCCTCCGTCTATGCCACCATCAAGGCAGCGCTGGAGCATAAAGGGCAAATGTCCCGCGCAGGAGAGGAAAAGCCAGCCGGCCGGCCGCTGGAGGGCTTCCGCCTGCTGGTGGCGGAGGACAACGCCCTCAACTTGGAGATTGCCGCCACGCTACTACGCATGAGCGGAGCGGTTGTGGACTGCGTGGAGGACGGCCAGCAGGCGTTGGATTCCTTTCTGGCCTCCAAGCCCGGCGATTATGACGCCATTTTGATGGATGTGCAGATGCCGGTCATGGACGGGCATGAGGCCACCAGGCGCATCCGGGCCTCCAGCCACCCGCTGGCCCCCACCATCCCTATCATTGCCACTACGGCCAACGCGTTCAGTGACGATATTTCCGCTGCGCTGGCCTCCGGGATGACCACCCACGTCAGCAAGCCGCTGGACGTGGCCCAGCTATGCAAAACGCTCTCGGATTGTATTCGTAAGGCGGAGCGCTGAAATATGGGCATGTCCAAATACATAAGGAGCGTGGAAGAAGTTGAAACATAGGATCAAAAAGTGGATCAGACATGGTACTGCCATACTCCTGACATCGCTCATGGTCAGTGCGCTGGTTCCCAGCGCACTGGCAGAGGTGGGGGAATCCCATGTACTCAGGGTTCCCTTTCCACAAGTGACGGGCATTACGGAAACAACTGCGGATGGCCGACGCCAGGGCCTTGTGGTAGACTATCTCAATGAGATTGCCAAGTACACCGGATGGGAGTATGAGTACATTGATACCGACGCTGACCGCATGGTCGACGAGTTTTTAGAGGGAAAGTACGACCTGATGGGGGGAAACTACTATTCCCCCGGTTTTGAGAAATATTTCGCCTATCCGGATTACAACATCGGATACAGCAAATCAGTGCTCATGGCCCGCAAGGACGACGGCAGCGTCAATGGCTATGACCTGAGGAGCCTGAACGGAAAAACCATCGGTGTCTATGAGCGGGCGAAGGAAAATATCCGGCGGCTGCAGGAGTTTCTGTCCATGCACGATCTGGATTGCGAAATGATCGCCTATTCCTACGAGCAGTTGTCCAAAGACGGGAATCTCTACCCTTATCTGCAAAGCGGCAAGATAGACCTGCTGCTGGGAAATGGATTTGAAGATCCAACGGACTTCCGCATCGTCACCACATTCGACTCACAGCCTTACTATATCGTTACCAATGTGGGCAACCAGGAGATTCTGGATGGGCTGAATATGGCCCTGGCTAAAATCATAGACTCCAACCCAAATTTCAGCACAGAGCGATATGAGGCGTATTTTCACGATCAGAGCATCATTGATATCCACCTCAGCCAGGCGGAGCAGGATTATGTCCGGAACCGGGGCGATGTAACCGTGGTGGTGCCAGAGAACTACCATCCTCTGTTCTGCCTTAACACGCCGGAGGACCTCCACGACGGAGTCGTGCCCGATATTCTTGCGAGGATATCTGAGTTTACAGGTCTCACCTTTACCTACGTCTCCGTGGACAGCTACAGCAACGCCATCCGCATGGTTCAGCAGGAAAAGGCGGAACTGCTGGGCTTCTACATGGGAACGGAGGAGGAATCAATCCGGCAGGGGCTGACCCTCACGTCACCCTATGTGGATATAAACAACATTGTAGTGCGCAACAAGGCATCCACCTATCCCAATGAAGGATTGGTCTGTGCTGTCGTCGAAGGCCGTCCGCTGCCCGCAGAGGTCCAAGCGGATAAGGTACAGACTTATCCTACCGTCACCGACGCGCTTACGGCGGTAAACAGAGGCGAGGCAGACTTCATCTACGGTTTGGCCAGCCGCCTGGAGCTGGATATCCAGCGCTACCATTTCTCCAACCTGGTGCCTGTGTCACTGGTCAACGACCGCAGCAGCATAGGCTTTGCGCTGCAGCGGCCCGCCGATCCCGATCTGCTGACAATCCTCAATAAAGCCATCAACAGCCTCTCCTCCTCTGACCGCTCCACCATCCTGGATCGTAATTTAGTCTCCATCGGGACCAGTCAGCTCTCGCTGATGGAATTACTCTATGCCGATCCAGTGGCCTTTGTTGCTGTGCTTACGCTGACTCTCCTGGTCCTGGCGGCGGCAGTACTGCTGATTTACCGATCCCGGATGCGGGCTGCCGTCATGCAAAGCGACTTGGAGAAGGCCGAGGCGAAGAGCCGGGCCAAAGGGGAGTTTCTCTCCCGCATGAGCCATGAGCTGCGCACCCCTATGAATGCGGTGGTGGGCCTCACGGACCTGACCAGCATGATGGAAGGAGTTCCAGACGACGTGCGGGAGAACCTTATCAAGCTCCGTGCCTCCTCCCACTACATGCTGGACCTCATCAACGATATTCTGGACATGAGCCGTATCGACAGTGGAAAGATGTCTATCGACAGTGAGCCCTTCTCCCTGGAGCGTATGTTGGGAGAGATCCAGGCCATGATGGAATCCGAGGCCCGGCGGCAGGGTATTACATACACGCTGGAAAAAGAGATCACACACAGCAGCCTTATCGGAGACCCCGTTCGCCTGCGTCAGGTACTTACCAATCTGCTCTCCAACGCCTTAAAATTTACCCCCGCAGGAGGATTGGTCCTCCTGCGGGTGACAGAGAGGGCCGGGACCGGTGCAGAGGCCTGCTTTACTTTTCAGGTACGTGATACCGGGGAGGGCATCACCCCAGAGGATCAAAACCGTATTTTTGAAAGCTTTGAACAGGTTGGCACCAACCGCTCCAAGAGCCAGGGGACTGGGCTGGGCCTTGCCATCAGCAGTAACATTGTGCAGAAGATGGGCGGCGAGCTTCGGGTCCAGAGTGAACCCGGCCAAGGAAGTGAGTTCTTCTTTACGGTTACCCTTCCGCCATGTGACCCGGCTCTTGTTGTCGGACAGGATGAGCAGCCGGAGGAGATGCTGTTGGATGGAGTCAACATTCTCCTGGCGGAGGACAACGATCTTAACGCCGAGATTGCGGCGCAGCTTTTGGAAATTCAAGGTGCGCAAGTATACCGAAGTGCGAATGGCCGGCAGGTGATAGAGCGGTTCTCCGAGAGCCGGCCGGGCGAGTTTCAAGTGATCCTGATGGACATCCAAATGCCTAAGATGAACGGCTTGGAGGCTGCCCGTACCATTCGGTCCCTGGAGCGGCCGGACGCGGCCACCGTCCCTATTGTAGCCATGACCGCCAACACCTTCCGTGAGGATGTGGATGCCGCAATGGAAGCAGGTATGAACGGATTTGTCCCCAAACCGCTGGATGTAAACTTTCTGTACAACCTGCTGCACGATCTGCTTCAAGATAAAACTTCCCAGTGATTCCGACAAGCTAACCACCTGCATGACCCTCAATATCACCGGCTTCGCCGGCGGTATTTCATATGCATGCAAAGCCCTTTGTTCACAGCATGCGCGTGAGACGCACAAGTACAGCCTGCCAACTGCGAAATACTACTACTCGCTCCCTGTAAATGGGCTGTACTTCCTCATGGTTCACTGCTTATTCATCTTGTCCTCCTATAGTCGGTTCTTGATGTACTCCGCAATTCGGCTCGTGTTCTTTTCCACCAACATGTGAATATGGTTCGGGCACAACTCTGCTTCTATTATCTTGATCCCCTTCCACTGGCATAGTTCTCACAGTATTTTCCCTATTTCAACTTTCAGTTCTCCATATAGAATTTGTCTTCGATTCTTCGGCACAAAAGCCATCAATAAAACCGCACATTTTTCCATATGGATATTACAAAAAGGTGTGCGTCAGATATGGGACATCCAAGTAATAAGCACAGCGACGGAGGAAATCTCCTCCGTCGCTGTGCCATTGGGGTTCGGTATAGATTGAGTCCTGATAAGCGGGGCAACCTTTCCTTGCTTTTTAATATAAATGTTGTCCGCAGCAGTCACGGCAAGCCTTACACTCCAGTTCTATTACCCTGCAACGCCCGGAACAGGAAGGTTACGATCTGGGCACGGGTGCAAATTGCGTCGGGGCTGAAGGTGTTGGCACCGGTGCCGCTGGTGATGCCGTTCTCCAACGCCCACAGCACCGCATCATGGTAGTAGCTGCCTTCAGGCGCATCCGCAAAGGACGCCACACCGCTCTTGGGAGCGGGGGAGCCAGCGGCACGCCACAGGAAGGTGACTGCCTGAGCCCGGGTGCAGGCGGCGTTGGGGCTGAAGGTCGTTGCGCTGGTGCCGCCGGTGACGCCGTTCTCCACGGCCCACAGGACTGCATCATAGAAGTAATCCCCGGCCTTGATATCCACAAAGTGGTTCAGCATGGTGTTATCTTCCATGAAGGTGGCTTTGACGGAGACCTCGGAGGCTGGCATGGTAAAGGTATATTTCTTTGTGATTATCTGTTCTTTCAGTATCATTGGCCACCACATCAGCAATAAAACACATATCACCATTTTGAATCGCAATGGGAATTGAATTTATGCCGGGAAAAGTATACTTATCAAAACACGGCTGTTGTTTTTATCTGGGCGATTCGGATACCCAAGAACAATTCCCTGGTATCTCTATTACGCGGTTCACCCAGGTTTCCGAACCAAATACTGCCTATTAACAATATGATCGGGGATCTTGCCATCCACAAATGAAAGGATGTCTTTTACCAGCATCGGCATGATAACATCGCCCAAATCTGCGGTACCTCCGCCGATATGAGGTGTCACTACAATGTTCTCCTCCCGCAGCAGAGCATCATCGCTGGACAGAGGTTCATGCTCCACACCGTCCAGACCGGCTCCGGCCAGCTTTCCGGAGCGGACAGCCTCCACCAGGGCGGCATCATCCACCAGGCCGCCTCTGGCGGTGTTGATCAAAATCGCGCCGGTCTTCATAGCGGCCAGCTCTGCGGCGCCGATCATGTGGCGGGTGGATTCCATCAGGGGAACATGGAGGGAAATAATATCCGATGTCTCCAACAATGTCTGAAGGGGCACATAGGTCATCTGGAACTGCTCCTCCATGTCTTTGCTCATGGGATAGGGGTCATAGTACTGGACGGTCGCCCCAAACGCCTGGACCTTGAGCGCTACCTGGCGGCCGATATTACCCCCGCCCACAATTCCAACCACCTTCCCATTGATACAATAGGACTGATTCAGGAAGATATTTTTACTCCACATGCCATGTTTCAAGCACTCCGAATGATTCAGCAGCTTACGGCCCACTGCCAGCATCAGCATCAAGGCCAGTTCAGATACTGCATTTGCGTTGGCTCCGGGGGTATTGGTGACCAAAATCCCCCTCTTCCCGGCAGCCTGTATGTCCACAGAGTCAAAGCCCGCACCCCAGCGCAGGATCATTTTCAAATTGGGATTGCGCTCGATAACCTCTTTAGGCGCTTTAAAGATGCGCAGGATCATAATCTCCGCCCCCGTCATCTTCTCGTAGGCCACAGGATCATCTATGGGCACCAATTCAAAGTGCTCCTCCGGCAGGGCGTTACGCAGCTTTTCATAGGTACCATCAGGATAAGTTCCCGCCAAAACAACGCGAACCATATGTATCTCTCCTTCCTGTTATTTCAGGCGATCAGCTACCTGGGCAATCAGTTCGTCAGAAGGACTCTTCTGATCCAGCGCAGATACTTCCACGATCAGCTTGAAGAGATTCACGTTCTTTTCCGTCGCAATAGTCTTGAATTTTTTCACAAAACTTGAGTGACAACCGGACAGTCCGAGGACCAGATCCAAAGGCGTGACAGGGTTGTGGTAGTTGTGGTCGGCCATGGCGGGCTGGAGGCGCTGGTCAATAAAGTCCAGCATGCCATACAGGTCGATCTCCCCCATCTGCCCCATGCGCCGCATGATCGCCACACACATTTCAGTGGCCAGGTTGCCGGCGCTGCGGGCCATGCCCATCAGGCCGCAATCCAGGATCGCCGCGCCGTTCTGCGCGGCAGCCACAGCGTTGGCTGCGGACATTCCCAGATTGTTGTGGCAGTGGAATGCCACGGGGATCGTGACTGCGCCACACAGTTTTCGTGTATACTCGGCCACCTGCTCCGGCAGCATAGTCCCGGCGGAATCCATGATGGTGATCTGATCCAGGCCTGCGTCCTGCAGTTTCTTTCCCTCCTCGGCCAGCTGATCCGGGGTGAGCAGATATGCCTTCATGGAAGAGTAGTAGGCCTGAAGTCCACCGGCCTTGATGTCCTGAATAGCCCGCAACGCAATGTCGGCATCGCCGGCATCGGCTCCCACGCGCAGGAAAGACAGGCCGCCCTCCTTGGCCAAGGCCACATTCTTTTCCCGGTAGCGCTTGGCATTGAGGAACATGCCCAGTTTACTGCCCCGGTCCAGATATTTCTTGCCAATGTCCAGATAGGTCTGGTCAGTTTCGGCGGCGGTAAATCCAGCAACCTCATAGGCTCCGATACCACCAGCATTGCCAAATTCGATGATAGGCACATGACAGGCAGTCAGTCCATCCAGTACCATATCCGTGATCTCTGCGGAAAAGCCCTTGCCAACCACATTGGCTCCGTCCCGCAGAGTACAATCCATCAAAATTACACTCATAAATCCGATGCTCCAATCTTTTGTCACTTTCTTCTTCGTGGATAATGTGTTATAATATTCACAACATTTAGCAGTGAATTTTCTTAAATAGCCTTTCAAAAAACTTGTCCCGTGTGGAAGGAGGTCATTCTTTGAACTTGAAAAGCCTGGAATACTTCCTGGTTGCGGCAGAAGAGATGAACTTCACCCGGGCTGCCGGGCGGCTTTTTGTCACCCAACAGGCCCTGAGCAGTCATATCAAGCGGTTGGAAGATGAGTACGGCGTCCACCTGTTTGAGCGTCGCCCCGCCCTTCATTTGACTCAGGAGGGCAAGGAGATGGTGTTCTACGCCCGCCGAATTATGGAGGCCGAAAACAAGATGCACGCCGCCTTCTCCGACATCAGCAAGGAGCACCGCGGCGCCTTAAAGGTGGGCATCTCCCGCCTACGCGCCACCACATTCTTCCCACAGATCTGGTCCTATTACCATCATACCCACCCCAACATCTCTATCGAGCTGATCGACGGTAACAGCGACTGGCTGGAGGATCAGCTTCAGGCGGGAAAGCTGGACCTTTACATCGGCATCGACGTATCCATGAATCCCAACCAGCAGCGTATTGAGCTGGCCCGTGAGAAACTCCAGTGCTGCATATCTCAAAAGCTGTTGGTGCAGTACCGCCCGGAAAACTGGCAGCAACTGTTGGACGATTCCTCCTCTGGAATCGACCTGACCCAGATCATGGACCTCCCCTTTATCATCATGCGGCAGAATAACCGCCTGCGACGGGGGCTGGAGAACTTTTTCTCCCAGCAGCTCCACTCTCCCCGTTTCCTGTTTGAATGTAACCAGCAGGAGTTGATCTATGAGTTGGCCAAAAGCGGAACCGGTGTGGGGTTGGCCTCTCCGGTCATCTTCTACCAGCATGCGCGGGAGATTCAGACATTAAAGGATTTCCTCCATATTTTTCCCGTCCGTAATGAGATCCCTGGTCACACCGTATTCCTGGTCTACCGCAACGACTATCAGGTCCCAAGATACGCCATGGATCTGATCCAGGTGGCCTGTATGGTATTTCGTCGATACATGCGCTCCATCGAACAGGCCACTTGATATATGTCCCCCACCCCGCCTCCTCTGTCTCAGAGGGGGCATTTTATTTCTCTTTCTTCACGTTGCTGCGAATATAGGAGAACACGGGACCGGCCACGGACAGGAAGATCATGGCCATCAGCACCAGGCAGATGGGGCGGCCAAAGTAGTAACCCAGCACGTCGCCCTTTGCCATGACCAGAGACAGCATCAGACCGCTCTCGGCGTTCTTACCCAGAATCAGGCCCAGGATCAGAGCGGCGGAGGACAGACCGTACTTGTTCATAAAGTAACCCAAAAATCCGAAGGCGATGGTCACAAAGACGTCAAACATGGAGGCGTTGATGGCGTAAGAGCCGATCAGAGCCAGGGAGACCACCACGGGCATGAGAATGGAGTTGGGTATTTTAACCACATTGACCACGTACTTGGCAATCGCCAGACCGACGAAAACCATTAAAATGTTGGACAGCGCAAATCCGATGAGAATGGAGTAAGTAGTGGGCGCTTGCGTGGTAAACAGCTTGGCTCCGGGGACCAGCCCTTGGATCAGCAGGCCGCCCAGAATGATGGCGGCATTGGGGCTGCCGGGGATAGACAGCGTCATCAGGGGGATCATAGAACCGCCGGTCACGGCGTTGTTTCCGGTTTCACAGGCGGCCAGACCTTCCAGCGAACCCTTTCCAAATTCCTCCTTATTCTTGGAGTGCTTCTTGGTCTGGTCATATGCAATCCAGGAGCCGATGTTGCCGCCGGCGCCGGGCAGAATGCCTACTACGACACCAATGACGGATGAGACAGCCCAGGTCCAGAAATACTTGGGCGCCTCGCTCAGCTTGGGCAGCATCTTCTTGCCCAGCTCGGCATTGCTCTGCTCCATCAGAGACTTGTTGGCGTTCCTATAGTCCTCGCAGTTCTCCATGACCTGGGAAATGGTGAACAGGCCGATTAAGGCGGGGACCATCTGGATGCCGTTCATCAGACGGTCCAGACCAAAGGTGTAGCGGAATACGCCGGTAACGGAGTCGGTACCAATGGTGGCCAGGAACAGTCCCACCATTCCCATCAGCAGACCCTTCAGGATGGAGTTTCCAGCCAGGCTGCCGATCACAGTCAGGCCAAAGATAGAGATCAGGAAAGTCTCAGGGGCGCTGAACATCAAGCTGATCTTGGCCAAGGGGGGAGCAATGGCCAGCAATGCGACAGCACTGACCAGGCCGCCGATACCGGAGGACAGCATGGACATACCCACAGCTTCCAGGCCGCGGCCTTTCAGTGTGAGGGGGTAGCCCTCAATCGCGGTGGCCGCGTTGGCGGGGGTGCCGGGAGTATGAAGCAGAATGGCGGAAATGGAGCCGCCGGTCATAGCCGCGGTATAGATAGCCATAAGCATGACCAATGCGGCAACAGGCTCCATGGAATAGGTAACGGGCAGCAGCAGGGCAATGGCCATGCCGCCGCTCAGTCCGGGCATGGCGCCAATGACCATGCCGCCGATAACGCCAACAGCCAAACCAATCCAGACCTGCACAGAGCAGAAATTAGCAATAATCTGCTGGATCAATTCCATAAATCAAACACCTCGTTTCTTTCTCATCAGGGCATCCGCAGCTGGAGCTGGGTAACAAACAGGATGTAAATAAAAACCTCCAGACCAATGGTCACGCCCAAAATGGCCTTCCAGTTTCGCTGACCCAGGGCATACATACCAAGGGGCAGAAAAATCGCGGTGGAGACAAAATAACCGGTAAAGTTCATAACGATGGCATAGAGAACCACCGCGATCACACAGGCCAGGGGCCCTTTCAGCAGCTCTGCCGGTATGGCTCCGGATTCAGCGCCCATCTTGCTCTGCCCAAGACCATTGATTACCAGCATGACAGACATGATAATAATACCCACCAGAATAACTCTGGGCCATATAGCAGCATCGGGGTTAATGAACTGTCCGGTCATCATATAAAAGATAACGGCAAATACAATACAGATAGCCCCAATCCAGGTGTTGACGTGGATCTTACTCAATTTCATTGAAAATTTCCTCCTTTTAGGATGCAGAAAGGCCCCTGGATACAGACCCTATGTCGGTATTCAGGGGCCTTGCATTCAAATGATCAGGACCAGCCCAGAATCCCGGAGAACTTGGCCATCTCGGCCTCCTGCTCCTTGGCATAGGTGGTAAAGTCCTCGCCGCCGATGTAGTTGACGGCCTGGCCCAAGTCGGCCATCTTCTGAATAAACTCAGGGTTGTTGATGCAGTTATCCATTGCCTTGACCCAGCGGTCATACACAGCCTGGTCCACACCGGCGGGCAGAGCAAAGCCGCGGTCAGAGGGGGAAGTAACATTGTAGTCGGGCATCAGCTCGTTGAAGGTGGGCACATCGGGCAGCAGAGAGGAGCGGTCGGTAGCAAAGACGCACAGGATGTCCACTTCGCCGTCCTTGTAGCCCTGGATGGTCTCGCCAATGGAGCCCCAGCCGCAGTCGATGTGGCCGCCCAGAATAGCGGCATAGGTATCGCTCCAACCGGCCTGGTGAACCTCAGTCAGCTGCAGACCCTCGACCTGGCTCATCAGGTTCTCAGCTACCAGGTGCTTGTTGGTGCCCACGCCGTTATCGCCGGCCAGGATCTCATTGGACATGCCATACTCGATGAAGCTTTTCACATCGGGGAAGCGCTCATCACCAGCCTTGACCACCAGGCAGCCCCAGTCACTGATCTCATTGGCTACCATGGCAAAGCTCTCCAGATTTTCCTTGCGGTTCTGCTGGGGATCCAGATAACCCGAGTAGACGGTGGGAATATTCATCTGCGCGATGGTATAGCCGTCAGCGTCAGCCTTCAGCAGATCGTTCCAGGCGATCCAGCCGTTGGCGCCGGTGGAGTTGATGACGGTAATACTCACACCCAGATCTTTCTCCAGATAGGGGACCAGCGTACGGACGGCCAGGTCAGAGCCGCCGCCGGCACTCCAGGGCACCAGCATATTGATAGACTGCTTGGGAATCCACTCGCCAGTCTCCGCAGGGGTCGAGGCGTTGGAAGCATCAGGGGTGGAAGCGGACGTGGGCCCGGGGTCAGTCTGGCCGCCGCAGCCGGCCAGCATGGACAAACTCAGAGCCATAGCCATTGAGAACGCAACAAGTTTCTTCATCTTTTTCATATTTCTTTTCTCCTTTTTAATTATTTGCGCAAGCAAGGGGATCTAACTCAATTCACCGCTGGTGTTTGCATAAATCGACTCATATCTTTTCAGTACTTGAAGGGTCTGGTCCAAAATTCGGATTGAACCATCAGAAGCGGCTCTGCGCTCATCCTCCGGCTGACCGGGGATCATAACGCGGGGACCGCCGGGCCTCGGGCGGCTGTTTTGCAGTTTGGCAAACCACGTTCGGGCCCGATCGGCAAATTCCCGCTCGGGTAAAAAATGGTCAATATGGATCGCCCCGAAAAAGTGTCCTGTGTTGGCATTGCGGTCATTTTGGAACATTGGGCTGCTCTCACCAGAAAGGGCTGCACCAGACAGCAAGCCACACAGTGTATCCACTACCATTGCCAGCGCATACCCCTTGTGCCCCGCCATGGGGAGGAGTATTCCGTTGATCGCTTCCTTTGGGTCCGTCGTATCAAATCCATTCTGGTCCAGCGCCCATCCCTTTGGCAGTTCCAGTCCTTTCTGATCGTAGATCCGGATCTTGCCCTTAGCGGCAGCGCTTGTAGCCATATCCGCACAGAAAATCATATCTTTTGCCGGGAACGCCACAGAAAATGGATTGGTGCCAAGCAGCAGGTCCATTCCCCCAAAGGGCGCCATAGTAGGCCCGGCCAGCGACGCAGAAAACCCAATGCAGCCCTGCTTGGACAGTAACCGGCTGTAATATGCAGCGGTTCCAAAATGGTTGGAGTTGCGAACCGTCACAACACCAATACCATAGCGGCGGGCCAAATCACCGCATACCTCTGCGGCTCGGTGCGCCACCACCTGTCCCAGTCCATTTCCGCCATCCACCGTTGCCACAGCATCCCTGGTTTCAATTCGGATATCAGGCCGAGACTCGATCAGACCATTTGAAATTCGGTCAACATAGCCTGCCAAACGCATCAGACCGTGGGACTCCACACCGGAAATCTCCGCATCTAACAAAACCTCTGCGGCTTGCCTCGCCGCCTCTTCCGGCAGGCCCGCGCCAACCAGGATCCGCTGCACAGTGCAGCGCAGCTCCTCTGCCAAGCATGTAATATAGCTCATAGTTCAGCGCTTTTCCAGTCCGGCCACCGAGCAGTTAAACACAAAAATATCTACAGTCCGGACAAAGGTGGATTCCGGCGTGTGGTAGGACTTGTCGCCTTCAAAGGAGTGGGTAGCAATCAGATGGACTATCTCGGTGGGTAGTCCCGCCTCGGCGGCGATCAATGCCCCAGACAGGGGATGACGCATCAGCTCAAAATCTTTACCGTGTCCGACCACACCATCCTGAATGGTAAACTCAGTCAGCTTTCCGATGTCATGCAGCAACGCCCCGGCAACTACCAGATCTCGGCTGAACGCCACACCATGGCGGTCATAATACTTTCTCAGAGCATCGAACTCCATGACACACAGCGCGGTCACATCAGTTACGTGCTCCACCCAGGACACATCACAGTCCTTCCAGTTCAGTGTCACAGGGCACAGCATAATATTGTCTGCGTTCCATCCTCCCTTTTCCATGGCTAAGGCCATTGCCTTCATCGACTGCTCCCGCAGGGTATCATTCGTAATTTCAGAAAACGCGGGAAACAGCTGCTCTAGTCTCTTCAGTTCCATGTGCCGATAGTCTCCTTCCGGTTACCGGTATATTTCCCCCTCTGGGCATAGATCTGTGAGAAAATCATCCATCTTCACAAGCAAATTTTATATTTCTTTTGGTTATCCTAACAATACCATGTATCTCCAACAATGTCTAACAATCTTTTTCCAGTTTTTTCACAATATAAATCTTGTTTATGAAAACGCCGCCAATACTCTGCCGTAAAGAAACAGACGAGTACACCAAGGCCGATGACAACACCCGGGGTCGAACAGAGCCGCAGATCAGGAACAGGTATGGTAATGGCGGCAGTCACTGCAAAAAGGAAAACCGCCAAACCGTGGTAACAGTCTGGCGGCACACCGAATTTCTGATGCCAGAGGCCAGCACTCAGTCCCCCCCTGTCATACTGACGTCGCCCCAGCTGCTGTACCACATGAGCGATATCTTTCAGGACAACTCCCTGCCCCGTTCTCACCCCAACGGAACGCGTATTGACCGCAAGCGCTGGGAGCATATCATCCGAAAGCAACTGGCTTCCGGTCAAACCCTGGATGATCACCCAGATCCCAAGATGGATCAGGTCAACCTATTTATGTGACCGCACTCTCTGCACTCCTCCCCCAACAGCAGGTGCGCCGGAAACTTTTTATCACACCCAGCCTAACCGCCCGCAGTCATCTGCGGGCGGCAGAAAGGAACGACAATGAAAGAAGTCAAATATAGATCTTACGACGAACTTTTTCCAATGCTCCCCGTGGCAGAGCTCTCCTCCCTTCTGGGGCTGTCCAAAGCCGGCACCTACGAACTGGTTCACAACGAGGGATTCTCCTCTCTGCACATCGGCCCACGCATCGTAGTTCCGACGGAAAATTCATCGCCTGGATCGAGGCCAACGCCGCAAAATAACAGTAGCTTTCTTGCTAAAGTTGTGGTAGTTGTTTGTGCCGCAAAACCAGAATGCATAAGGCCCTCTCCAGCGGCCACGGGTGCCCGATCTCAGCGGCCACCTGGTCCGATTAAAACGGCCACCTCGGCCCATACCAGCGGCCACCCTGCGAAGCAGGTGCGGAGCCTGTGCA
>Ga0129317_1000302_pt1 | contig 57067 bp, 52 predicted proteins | sample Cm1ome_FD_94430 | JGI IMG/M metagenome (GOLD analysis project Ga0129317, IMG submission 94430) | Eastern black-and-white colobus group fecal microbial communities from Wisconsin, USA - Cm1105 metagenome | ecosystem: Host-associated > Mammals > Digestive system > Large intestine > Fecal | place... | reverse complement strand
TGCGATGTATTATCATATACTGATCAGCAGACTCTTGACAAGTATGAAGCTGATGAAGGTTTTGTACTCGAATATGTTTCGGCTGAATATGCTATATCAGTTAACAGAACTCATGATCACTTTAATTATGACAAGTATCTTATTGAACGTGAATCAAAGGTTCTTGAATCTCTCGTAAAGGACGGACTTTTATGAATAATATGAACTCCCCCGATAATCCCGAATTTCTCAATGATTATCTTGTACATATGAAAATAGTTAAACTTCTTGCTCAAAGGACTATTGAGGAATACTATACCGATATACGTTTGTTTCTTCGATTCATTTACGAAAACGAGCATAATACAGGTATGCCTTTAGAAGAGATCGACATCCGCGGTATGACAACTGATGATCTCAGAAAAATAACTGTTTCTGACATATATAATTTCATTTTCTATGCTTCGGACGAGCGCAAAAACAAGGACAGAGCACGCTACAGAAAGATATCGTCTTTAAGGAGTTTCTTCAAGTATCTTGAAAAAGTAGCTCATATCATCGAAAATAATCCTACAAAAGACCTCGATGTTCCTGTTCCAAAGGCTTCACTTCCCAAATTTCTTTCTCTCAACGAAAGTCTCAGACTTCTGGAAACTGCTGACAGTGCAGACTCTAAGCGTGACTACTGTATTATTACGTTATTTCTGAACTGTGGTATGCGTCTGAGCGAGCTTGTTGGTATTAATATCAAGGATATAGACTTCTACGAAAATCGTCTTAAAGTTCTCGGTAAACGCAGCAAAGAACGAATGGTATACCTTAATCCTGCTTGCATTGACGCTCTTAATAAATATCTTGTTATAAGGCAGAACAATCCAAAGGCTGCTGATGAACCTGCATTATTTATAAGCAATCAGAACAAGCGCATCTCTAAGCGCCGTGTTCAGCAGATCGTCGAGGAGACTCTTCAAAAAGCCAATCTTGACGGCAAAGGAATAACAACTCATAAGCTTCGCCATACAGCAGCAACTCTTATGTATCAGTACGGCGATGCAGATGTGCTCACTTTAAAGGAGCTTCTTGGGCACGCAAGTATTTCCACAACCGAAATATACACTCATCTTAATGATGAAAATGTACGAAACGCCATTGAAAGCAATCCGCTTGCGAAAGTTACATCGGAAAATGATGATGATAAATAATATGCAAAATAAACTCTTTTGCTGTTGCAAAATCCTTTGTTTTGTAGTATAATATTTTGGGAGATTTAGTAGATATAAAATCGGAGGAACGCTTTTATGTGTGGAATCGTAGGTTTTACGAATAATATTGACAATACGGACGAAGTTCTCGGAAAAATGATGGACCGTATAAGGCACAGAGGTCCTGATGCAGAAGGCAGATATATTGATGATGACATTGCTCTCGGACACAGAAGACTGAGTATAATCGATATAAGTTCAAGCGGTGATCAGCCTATATTCAATGAAGACGGTTCCCTTGTTATAGTCTTTAACGGTGAGATCTATAACTATAAGGAAATACGCGAAAAACTTGTTGAAGCGGGTCACAGATTTAAAACCAATACCGACACTGAGGTTCTTATCCACGGATACGAAGAATACGGCGAAAAGCTTCTCAATATGCTACGCGGTATGTTCTCATTCGTTATCTGGGACCAAAATAAAAAGGAGCTTTTCGGTGCAAGGGACTTCTTTGGCATCAAGCCGATGTACTATGCAAAAATGAACAGCACTCTCATGTTCGGTTCGGAAATAAAAAGCTTCCTTGAGCACCCTGAATTTGTAAAGGAACTTAATACTGCTGCACTTGAGAACTATCTCACCTTCCAGTACTCCCCTACTTCCGAAACTTTCTTTAAAAATGTTTACAAGCTTCCGCCTGCTCATTATTTCCGCTTCAAGGATGGAAAATTCGAGGCTAAGCGTTACTGGGACGTAAAATTCAACGCAGACGGCAAGCCGCAGCTCGATGAATGGGTAAACAGAATATCAGATACCTTCCATAACTCAGTAGAGGCTCATAAAATAGCCGATGTGGAAGTAGGCTCATTCCTCTCCAGCGGCGTTGATTCAAGCTATGTAGCTGCAATCGCCGATGTTGACAAGACCTTTACGGTCGGCTTCGGCAGCGATGAAAAATATAACGAGATAGGCTGGGCAAAGAACTTTTCGGCTGCTATCGGAAAAGAAAATACCAGCAAGGTCATCACTCCCGAGGAATACTGGAACAGTCTTTCCATGATACAGTATCATATGGACGAACCTCTTGCAGACCCGTCTGCGGTGGCACTGTATTTTGTCTGCAACATTGCCTCGGATAAGCTCAAAGTTGTTCTTTCGGGTGAAGGCGCTGACGAAATATTCGGCGGATATAATGTATACAGCGATCCTGACGGTACGCTCTATGACAAGCTCCCCCGTCCTATAAAGAGGGGGATCGGCAAGATAGCATCAAAGCTTCCCGCACATCGCGGAGTTAACTTCTTCGTCCGCAAAGGCAAGGATGTTGAGGAGCGATTTATAGGAAACGCTTATATGTTCACACCTGCTGACAGAAAGTCACTTCTGAAGATAACCACAGAAGCTCCGGATCCTACTGAAATAACATCTCATTTTTATAAGAATGTCAAGGGCAAGGACGACGTTACAAAAATGCAGTACCTTGATCTTCATATGTGGATGGCAGGAGATATTCTTTTAAAGGCTGATAAAATGAGTATGGCAAATTCTCTGGAGCTGAGAGTCCCTTTCCTCGATAAAGAGGTAATGGCTCTTGCCGAGAAAATACCTACAAAATACAGAGTTACACACGATAAAGGAACTGATGAGACAAAGTACATCACAAAGTATGCTATGCGTCTCGCAGCTAAAAAAGACACTCCCGAACAGACTGCCAAAACAGCTGCCAAAAAGAAGCTGGGCTTCCCTGTTCCGATAAGAGTGTGGCTGAAGGAAGACAAGTACTATGAGCTGGTAAAAAGCTATTTTGAAGGCGAAAGCTCGCAGAAATTCTTCAATACAGCTCCCCTTCTGAAGCTTCTTGATGACCACCGTGCAGGTAAGGCAGATAACAGCCGAAAGATATGGACTGTTTTCATCTTCCTTGTATGGTACAAGGTCTATTTTGAAAATGACGGAAAATATTGATTTACAGGAGATAATATGCCAAGTATAGTTACTTATAAGTATATAAAACAAAATCCGGATATTATGGAGTATATACGACGCGCCGACAAGGCTCTCGAAGCGCTCGGATATACAGAGCACTCATTTCCTCATGTGGAAAAGGTTGCTCATACCTCAGCTATGATACTTGAAACGCTGGGATATGATGAAAGAACTGTGGAGCTGGCAAAAATAGCTTCCATAATGCACGATATAGGCAATGTTATCAACAGAGTCGACCACGCACAGAGCGGTGCTGTTATGGCATTCAGACTGCTGGATAACCTTAGTATGCCTGCTGATGAGATATGTTCGATAATCTCTGCTATCGGCAATCACGACGAAAGCACAGGTCAGCCCCTTGACGCTATATCTGCTGCTATGATAATCGGCGACAAGACCGATGTAAGAAGAAGCCGTGTCCGCAACCACGACCTGCTCACCTTTGATATCCATGACCGTGTAAATTACGCCGTAGTCAAATCAAACGTAAGGTTCAACGACAGCAGGACCTCTATTATTCTTGAACTCCAGATAGATACGGAGATATCCTCCGTGCTTGAGTATTTTGAGATATTTATGGAGCGTATGCTGCTGTGCAAAAGAGCTTCTATGTTTCTTGGAGTGCAGTTTGAAATGATGATAAATGACAGTAAAATACTGTAAATAATATAACGGAGGTTCAAATATGTTTTCAGAGTATCAGCATCTTATCGATCTGAATGATTATCCGGTTTCATGGTGGAAGAATGTGGTAGAGCTTGGTGAGAAGATATACCGCTCCCCTGCTGATTATGCTCATGTTTGCGACGGAAAGATCATGGCTACACTTTTCTATGAGCCGTCCACAAGAACACAGATGTCATTCCAGACAGCTATGATAAGGCTTGGCGGTCAGATCATCGGTTTTGATAATCCTGCCAATTCATCTGTTGCAAAGGGAGAAACAATAAAGGATACCACCAAAATAGTCAGCAACTATGCAGACGTACTTGTTATACGTCACCCTGTTGCAGGTGCAGCTAAGGCAGCTTCCCTTACTTCCGACTGCTCTGTTATCAACGCCGGTGACGGCGGTCACCTCCATCCGACTCAGACTCTCACGGATCTGCTCACTCTGAAAATCGAGAAGCAAACATTATCAGGACTTACGATCGGTATGTGCGGCGATCTTCTTAACGGAAGGACCGTGCATTCACTCTGCAAGGCACTGAGTATGTTTGAGAATAATAAATTCGTGTTTATATCCACTTCACAGCTCGGTATGCCTGCTTATATCAAGGATATCATAAAGGCAAACGGAAGCAGCTTCACTGAGGTCAACACCCTTGAAGAAGCTATCGGAAGCCTTGATGTACTCTATATGACCAGAATACAGCAGGAGCGCTTTGCAAGCGAGGAAGAATACCTCGCTCAGAAGAACACTTATGTTCTTGACAAGAAGAAGATGCTTCTTGCCGCAAAAGATATGATCGTTATGCATCCCCTGCCAAGGGTCGACGAGATAACTGTTGAAGTCGATGACGATGAGAGAGCAATGTACTTCAAACAGGCTAAATACGGTATGTATGTCCGTATGGCTCTCATAATGACTATACTCAAAGAGAAAAAGCCCTCAGAAACGTTGAAGGGTAAAGTTTTTACGGGAGTAAGATGCAGTAATCCCAGATGTATCACTAATCACGAGGAATATCTTCCCAAGAGCTTCCGTTCAAGCGGAGATGAAACGCTCCTTGAATGTGAATACTGTGACGAAAGAAAACTTATATAATCTGATTATTCCGTACAAAAACAAAGGTTCTCCCCCCCCCAAGCCCCCTTTTTCCAAAGACTTTATAACTGAATTTAGCCCCGACAGGGCGCTCTCAGTATTATTACTGATTTTCACATCTTGTGTGGAGCGCCCTGTCGGGGCTAAATTTAATGCTGAAAGTTTTAGGAAAGGAGTTTGAGGAAGAACCCTTTTTCAATAGGGTTTTCCTCAATATCACTTGTAAAACTTCTATAAGAGTACCGCCCTTAATGGGTGGCTTTATGTTAGTTTTCAGAAATCTTTGAATCATCATTAAACGGAGCAGCTTGTTTTCCGTTTATAGTTTTCTTTTCCTGAAGTGTGACCTTGATCTTAATGTCCTTATCATTTCTGCAAACTGTAAGCGTTATCGTATCCCCTGCCTTATGCTGGTTCTTAATTTCATTCAATTCCTGAGCAGTGGTCACAGGTTCGCCCTCAATGTCGATTATAACATCTCCGACCTCGATACCTGCTATATCAGCCGCACTGCCGGCTTGTACAGTACGAACAAGAACACCAACAGGTATATCAAAATATCGCGATTGAGCCTCACTTATATCGTTTGTATTTATGCCGATCTGAGGTCTGCCTGTTACATAACGGTAATTAATGAGATCATCGATGATAACCTTTGCTTCCTTCATAGGGATCGCAAAGCATAGTCCTTCAACACTTGCAAGACTGCTGCTGTAGCTGGATGACATTTTTGCGGAGTTGATTCCGATTACCTGACCGCAGCTGTTGAGAAGCGGTCCGCCTGAATTACCGCTGTTTATTGCAGCATCAGTCTGGATGAGGTTCATCTTCTTTTCGTTAATGTCGATCTTTCTGTTAAGCGCAGAAACTATGCCGCTGGTAACAGTTCCAAAAAGATCAAATCCAAGTGGATTTCCGACAGCAATAACCAGCTCGCCAACTCTGAGCTCATCGCTGTCGCCGAGGACAGCAGGTTTTAAACCTGTCTCGTCAACCTTGAGTACAGCGATATCTGTATCGGGATCATAAGCGACTATTGACGCTTCATGTTCAGTTTCGTCGCTGAAAAGGACCGAGACCTCAATAGCCTCGCCTGCGTTATAATCAACGTCATAAACAACATGAGCATTGGTAACGATATAACCGTCATCAGAAATGATGAATCCGGTACCTGTTCCCCTGAGCTGTTGAGTCTGAGGAGTTGAGTTCCATCCCCACATACTGAATGACTGCTGCTGTTCAAACTCAAATGTTGAAGCTACGCCAACGACTGACGGCATAATGGAATCAACGATATCAGGAAGCGGTTTTGCGTCAGTACGGGAGGCGAGCTCAATAAGGCTTGGCAAAGGCTCGTCCTCTTTGACTTCTTCCTGCTGCTTCAGAACCGTCTTTGATGGGCTTCCTGAGAACTCTGCAAGCTCATCCCTTGTATTATTAAGGAATTTATAGACTTGAACTATACCTGTTCCGAGTATTACCAATGCAAGAGCGGCAGCAATACACTTGAGAGCTAAATGAGGCTTTTTCTTCTTACGAGAATCTGATGAATTTTCCGAAGTATAGGTATAAGACCCCATATTATCTTCATTCCTGCTTATATCGTTATATTTATCCGAATAATATTCAGTCTGATAAGAACCTTTATCGGAACTGTATGTGTCCTTATCATTATAATTATCCGACATACCGCTCATCCTTTCACATAATTTCTCACTATAATATATTATAAGCATTTTTGTGATAATTATATGATAACACAAGGAAAAAATAATTTATCTATTTGCTGTACATAACAAAAGCCCCGACTATTGTCGGGGCTTTAACTATTCAATTGTATTAATCGACTTTCATCACTTGGCTAAATTACCCTTTGGACTCACCCTTTCGGATCAGATTTTAAATGTGTACCTCATTTTCATTGTACATCATTCCTTTAAATAAAGTAATCAAGCAATGTAAAAATTCTCCATTGGAATCACCTATAAAGATGTATTTATTCGGTATTATTCTTCATATCCGAATATCATGCAAGTTCATAAAGTAATAACCTAAATTCTCATTGGACTCAACCTTTACTTAAGATTTTTCGCAATATATCTAAAGACTTATTGTCGAAATTTCAGATAGCTCTGTATCCGTTAACTTTGACATGAAGCCGTTCAGATCAGCAATACGTCAGCTTTATGATCAGATGGTCAAGCATTTATTGAGCTTTATTCAATGGAACAAGCACGAAGCCTATATTCCCTTTTACTTTTGTCCGATCACTCAGCAAGCCCGCCGGCTTCACGATGCTGAATTGAATTTCCTTCCATTGGACTCACTCTCCCTTCCGCATAAAATCATTTACATTGAGGCTATGCCCCAGTCCAAGTAAATCTAGCTTGGAGGACTCTGTTGAGCTCTCCTTTTCTCTGTCTATATAATAACATATTATATGTGCAATGTCAATAGATTTCTCACAACATTCACATTTATTTAGTGCATTTCAGCATTATTACCAAGCAGAAGTAACGCCGATTGTTCTATTTGACAATGAATATCGGTAAAAAAGGCGATCTGCTGAAAAATATATGAAAACTCTTGCAAATCAACCGAAAAAGAGGTATAATATATTTGTATGCCGCTCCGGCAGATATCGGTATGCCGTACACCGTAATTCGGCAGGCTCCATCTGGAGTCGGGAGAAAATATGGCTAAAAACAAAAGTATAAGAAGGATATCAAATAAAAAGCGAGGAAGACCTAAAATCAGGTTCAGCATATGGGGACTGCTGCTTATATTCGTCCTATCATTTGCTACTTGCTTCATACTATATATGGTTGCTGCCAATTACAACGATGATTTCTTTTCGGAAGAATTTGACAAGATCGTTGTAGAAGAAAAAAACGGTAAGACTTCAGCTGACAGCAGCAATAACAGTGAAGCTCCTGATGCATCGAATAATAATATGAGTTCTGTGACTAATCCTATTTCACAGTCCGAAGCTAAAGATGCTTCTTATCTTAGCGGATGCTGCCTTGTAACAGATAGTACATTACAAGATATGGGTAAGTATTCCGAATTGAAGGATGTCATTTCAAGTCCTGAGCTTAATGCTGTCGGCTGCAATACTGTAACAATGGAATCATCATATGGTGTTAAGACAGCATACGAGATAATCCAGACCAAAAAACCTGAAACAGTTTATTTCATGCTCGGAAGTGATATTGGTACGGCTTCCGTCGACGATATGATATCAAGCTATACCGAGCTCATAAAAAATACAAGAGGATATCTTCCTGATTCTGACATATATATAATGCAGCTTCCTCCCGTTCGTGATGACGATCCTGTCATTACTAACGGAACTGTAAACGAGTTCAATACAAAACTCCTCACTCTCGCTAATACAAACAACGTTTATTGCATCGATACCAATACAGCACTCAAGGGTGTTGACGGAAAGCTTGCAGAGGGATTCAGAGATCCTGAAACAGGAGCACTTACAGAATCTGCATACAAAACTATTGCTGATTACATACTTTGTCATACTGTATAATTTTCAAGCCGACCACTATATATAGTGGTCGGCTGTTTACATTTTGTAGACCCCTTTTAAACGCCGAAATATCGCAAAAATCAATTTTTATAAAAGATTTATGCACAATTATTACAATTATTCGGGACTTTTCTCCTCGTTCATTGTCTATACTCTACATTGACAAGCGTCCTCGAATGCTATATACTATACATTAGAGCAATTGAAAGACAGATACTATATATTGTGTTTGGAGGTATGATAAAGAAATGATAATCCATATTATCAAGAGAGACGGACGAAAGGTTCCTTTTAATATAGAGAAGATAGCAAACGCTATTTTCAAGGCTGCTCAGGCTCGGGGGGGCACTGACTTTAATGTTGCAATGGATGTTGCAGTTGAAGTATGCAGACTTTATGAGGAACAAAATCCGGGCAAAACTCCCACTGTCGAAGAAATACAGGATCTTGTCGAGAAGGTTCTCATCGAAAAAGGACACGCAAAAACAGCTAAGGCTTATATTCTCTACCGTTACGAGCGTACACGCTCACGCGAGATGAAGACTAATCTGATGTGTGTACTCAACGAGCTTACCTTCAGCCCCGCTAAAGACAGTGATATAAAGCGCGAAAACGCAAATATAGACGGCGATACAGCCATGGGCACTATGCTCAAGTATGGTTCCGTATCCGCAAAAGAATACTATGAGATGTACGTCCTTGAGCCTGCACACGCAAAAGCTCATCGAGAGGGCGATATTCACATCCACGACCTTGATTTCTATACTCTGACAACTACCTGCACTCAGATCGATCTGAAGAAGCTCTTCACTAACGGCTTCTCCACCGGACACGGCTTCCTCAGAGAGCCTAACGACATCGCAAGCTATTCAGCGCTTGCCTGTATCGCTATCCAGTCCAATCAGAACGATCAGCACGGCGGTCAGAGCATACCTACCTTCGACTATGCTATGGCAGAGGGCGTAAAGAAAACATATGCTGCAAGATACACACAGAATGTAGCAAGAGCCCTTTCGCTCATCGGCGGTGTCGAGAATGAATTCGAGGTAATGGATGATATAAAGAAAGAAATATCCGAAAACTTCGGTCTGAAACCTGTCCTTGCACACGATAACGGCTATCAGGAAAAGGAAATGGAGCTGCTCCTCAAATACACCGATAAGGAAACTGCTGAGAAAATCCAGGCTTTCGCCACAAGAAATGCTGAGAAGGAAACAGACAGAGCTACTTATCAGGCTATGGAGGCGCTGATCCACAACCTCAATACCATGAACAGCCGTGCAGGTGCACAGACACCTTTCAGCTCAATAAACTATGGTACAGATACAACTCCCGAAGGAAGAATGGTCATCAAAAACGTTCTTCTTGCTCAGGAAGCAGGTCTCGGTAACGGCGAGACACCTATCTTCCCGATACATATCTTCAAGATCAAGGACGGTATCAATTACAACCCCACCGATCCTAACTATGATCTTTTCAAGCTTGCCTGTCGTGTCTCCGCAAAGAGACTCTTCCCTAACTTCTCGTTTATCGACGCTCCTTATAATCTCCAGTATTACAAGGAGGGCAATCCTGATACAGAGATCGCTTATATGGGCTGCCGTACACGAGTTATAGGCAACAACTACGATCCATCAAGAGAGATCGTTACAGGCAGAGGAAATCTCAGCTTTACTTCAATAAATCTTCCCAGACTCGCCATAAAGGCTGACCACAATGTCGGTCTATTCTTCGAGATGCTGGAAGAAAAAATGGAACTGGTCATTGATCAGCTCATGCACCGTTTCAAGATACAGTCTCAGAAGAGAGTAAGAAACTACCCGTTCCTCATGGGACAGGGCATCTGGATCGATTCCGACAAGCTTGGTCCCGACGATACAGTTGAAGAGGTACTAAAGCACGGAACTCTTTCCGTAGGTTTCATCGGTCTCGCTGAGACTCTGAAGGCTCTTATCGGCGCTCATCACGGCGAAAGTGAAGAAGCACGCGAACTCGGTCTCGAGATCGTTACTGCAATGAGAAAGCGTCTTGACGAGGAGTCAAAGAGAACAGGCCTCAACTTCTCTCTCCTTGCTACTCCTGCTGAGGGCCTCTCAGGCAGATTTGTTCGTATGGATGCTAAGAAATATGGCATTATCGAGGGCGTTACAGACCGCGAATACTATACTAACTCATTCCACGTTCCCGTTTACTACCCTATCAGCGCATTCGAGAAGATAAAGATAGAAGCTCCTTACCACGAGCTTACAAATGCAGGTCACATCAGCTACATCGAGCTTGACGGTGATCCTCTTGAAAACCTCAGTGCATTTGAAAAGATAGTTCGCTGCATGAAGGAATCAGGCATAGGCTACGGTGCTATAAACCACCCTGTTGACCGTGACCCCTGCTGCGGATATACGGGAATTATCGGTGAAACTTGTCCTTGCTGCGGCAGAAAGGAACATTCCAACAATGTCGCATTTGACAGAATACGCCGTATCACAGGTTACCTCGTTGGTACTCTTGACCGTTTCAATAACGGAAAGCGTGCTGAGGAGCACGACCGTGTAAAGCATGATGTATGATCAGGTGATTAAATGGAACTCAGAATTGCGGGAACTGTCAACGATTCTATCGTTGACGGTCCCGGAATAAGATTTACGATATTTGTTCAGGGCTGCCCTCATAACTGTAAGGGATGCCACAATCCACAGACTCACGATTTTAACGGCGGTACTCTTACCACTACTGAAGAGCTGCTTGAAAAAATAAAGGGCAATCCCCTGCTTGACGGCGTGACGTTCAGCGGCGGTGAGCCGTTTTGTCAGGCTGAGGCTCTATCAGTACTGGGAAAAGAGATCAGAAAGCTCGGTCTCAACATTGTAACATATACGGGCTATACTTTTGAGAAGCTTTATGATGACCGCGCTGAAAATCACTGGCAGGAACTTCTTGAAGTGACTGATATACTTATTGACGGACCCTTTATCCTTGAACAGAAGGATTGGGAGATCAAATTCCGCGGAAGCTCAAATCAACGCTACATTGACTGCCGAAAGAGCCTTGCCGAAGGTCGTGTGACCGAAGCAGAACCGTAAAAAATAATCCCGAAAGTGATGGAATATCGCTTTCGGGATATTTATTTATCAGAAAAGATTTTTGGGTAAAAAAATCCGCCTTGCCGTCATATAGTGCATAAAACCCGCACGAAGCAGGTGGGTAAACGCCCTTATGCTTCTCGCTCCCTTCTTCCGCAGGGCGGGAGGTCTGCAGTCCACATACGGAGTCGAATTCCCTTGGATTATGTGTTGGATTATAAAAACTATAATTACCCGAACAAGGCAGAAATTTTCTTTTCTATATATATTATAGCACATGATTTTCAAAAAATCAATAGCATTTCTATGTAAAATAATTAAAATTTGGTAAAAATCATTCTTCCAATGCGTCCTGAAGTCGTTCCATGAAGAAAGAAGACACTATCTCAAATTCGTCCTCGTCATCTATGGATACAAGTATCTCTTCCCCGTCCTCTTCTACAGACTTCAGAATAACAAGCTCACAGTCTGAATTGAGGAAATCATCATCCTCCACCGCAGGAAGCATTGCAAAATACTGTTCACCGTTTATCTCGGCAGCATCAAAAAGCTCAAACTGCTTTTTATTTCCTTCCTCATCGATCAGCTCGAAAAGATCGGGTGTATACTCATTCATTTCAGACATATTTTTTCTCCTATCCGGCATACGCCTTTTATGTATATATTATACACTAATACACTGCAAAAATCAAGTGGTAATGCATGGATAGTAGAGATTGCGAACTTTTTCTTCATTATGTCTTGAATTATTTCCCTAAATAGACTATAATATTATTATAGCTTAGAAGGAGGGATATATTATGCTGCATTGCGGAAAACAAATGATCAGAGGCTTCTTCAAGATCGAAAAGCGCGGTATACCGTCAAAGGGATCATCGCTTGTATATCCCGTTTCCACATTTTATGACGGCGACGAAATGCTGTGTGAGGTTCCTGTGGACACTACACTTGGATATTACTGTTCTGAATGCGGTATGCTGATAGGTGTGTTCCCTGTCACCCACCCTACGGGATTTGCAGGCAAGTTCAATCAGGATATAGACGATAATATTGATATCCTGCCAAAGAAGGTCTGCCCCGAATGCGGTGCCGAGATAGATGTGGACTATCCCAGATGTCCGTTCTGCGGTCATATCTATGAAGCTATATAATGATATTAACCTGCTTTGCAGGAGGTAATAAATACATAACGGAGGTTATAAAAATGACTTACAAGGAAAGTTTTATAAAATTCATGGTAGACTGCGGTGTGCTGACATTCGGAGAATTTACCCTCAAGAGCGGCAGAAAGGCTCCGTACTTTATCAATTGCGGAAATTATAAAACAGGTGCTCAGCTTGCAAAACTCGGTGAATACTACGCAGAATGCATTAATGCGAATAATATCCCTGTTGACACTCTTTTCGGACCTGCATATAAAGGCATTCCTCTGGCAGTTTCAGCAGTAGTTGCCCTCAGCAATAAGTTTGGAATTGATGTTTCCTACTGCTTCGACAGAAAAGAAGCAAAGGATCACGGTGAAGGCGGTATGTTTGTTGGTAAGACTCTTGAAGACGGCGAAAAGGTAGTTATTATCGATGATGTAATGACATCAGGCAAGGCTCTGAGAGAGTCAATGCCTAAGCTGATGACAGCCGCTGATGTAAATGTCACAGGCATGGTCATCACTGTTGACCGCATGGAAAAGGGCACAGGAGAGCTTTCAGCAGTTCAGGAAGTAAAGCGTGACTTTGGCGTTATTGTATATCCTATCGTAACTATGGAGGATATCATCGACGCCATCAGAAATGATATCGTTCCCGGTAAGGAATACCTTGACAAGATGCTCGAATACAGAGAGACATACGGAGTTAAATAATAGACAAAAGCCTGAGAGTTCATCTCAGGCTTTTAATTATATATTTCGATCATTAGAAAAGAATTATAAGGAACTGTGATACAAGTACAACTGATATAAGTGCTACGGGATATGTTGCGGCGTATGCGGAGGCTACATTTTCTGTACCTGCTGTGCTTATAAGTGTACCGAGAGCAGGTGTTGAAGTCATACCGCCTGTGATAGAACCGAGGTTATTGAGCAGGCTGAGCTTCAGCACATACTTTGCAAACAAATAACCTATTACCATGGGGACTACTGTCATTATCATTCCGTAAACAAAGTATACAGCATCGAAATACTGTACAAACTTTGCTCCTCCGGATACTCCGGCACCGATAAGGAAGAACATGAGTCCCAGCTCACGGAATACCTTTAAAGTAGAATCCTTGGGAGTTACAGACAGCTTTCCGAAGCGTCCGAAATGTCCGAAGATAAGAGACACAAGCAGACATCCGCCCGTAGTGGAAAGTGAGAAATTACCAAACTTGAAGGAACCGAGAACTATTCCGATAACTGCTGCCAGTGCAAAAGGCATTATGCCAAAGCTATCCATCTCTATAAGCTTGTTCTCGCTTTTCTCTTTCGCTTTCTTGCTCGATGTGGGAGCAAGAAGCTCACGCTCCTTAGCCATATCAGCCTTTGTCAGCTTGGGGATTATCTGTACAAAAAGAACTACACCGATAACTCCGAAGATATAAGCGATAGCATATCCGACAGATACTATTCCCTGAAGGTGATCTGTCTGTACCGCATCCTTTGCAGCCGAGAAACCGGGAGTGCTTGTGAGTGCACCCGAGAGTATTCCGGTAAGCATTGCTGTTAACTCTTCTGTCGACAGATCGGTGAAGTTCCTGCCTATCATGATACAGCCTGCACAGGCAAGTCCTCCGCTGAGGATAATGATTATCGCCAGAAGTACGTATGATTTGAAGTTTTTCTTGAAGTTGCCAAAGAAATTAGGTCCTGCAATAAAGCCAACAGCTGTCACAAAAAGAATAAGTCCGAGATTATCAACTATTTTCAGGGCGTTTCCGACAAAGTCGGTATTGATCTCGTCAGAGAGCTGCTTATAGAAGATACATCCATAGATCAGAGCGACTATGAAAACTCCTGCTGTTCCGAGAGAGATACCTTTAATAGTAATTCTTCCGAGAATATATCCGAGAGCAGCAATAGCTATTACGGATATCATCAGGAATGAAACGCCGTGAATAGAAAGAATTCCGTCGAAAAAATCCATTATTTATCACTTAACTTTCTTTTATTAATACATATTTCGGGACGCCATTTCGGCGTCCCTTTTTAATTATTTCTTTCTTGCATAATGAGGGAGAAGCATAGGTGAAACTGTATCGCCTGCAACACCTGCAGCTTCGAGCTCCTTATTGAACTTCTCGATATGTGCGAGAGTGAGTCCCTGAGGCTCAGAGGTCTCCTTTGCTTTGGCGGAAGCGTATATACCAGCGTTTCTGCCGAAAACAATAACGTCAAGGAGAGAATTGCCCATGAGACGATTGCGTCCGTGGATACCGCCTGCTACCTCACCTGCTGCATAAAGGTTCTCAACACCTGTTGCACAGTCGTCAGTAATATCAAGACCGCCGTTCTGATAGTGAAGTGTGGGATAAACGAGGATAGGCTCCTTGCGTATGTCGATACCGTACTTGCCGAACATTCTCATCATGGCAGGAATACGCTTTTCAATGGTTCCTTCTCCGTGGATAAGCTCTATCATAGGAGTATCAAGCCAGATAGCCTTGCCGAGATTTGTCTCTATACCCTTATCACGAGCAGTACACTCGCGGATAATAGAAGCTGCAGTAACATCTCTGGTCTCGAGGGGATGCATGAATACATCACCGTCTATGTTAACGAGCTTTGCTCCAAGTGAACGAACCTTCTCTGTAACGAGAGCGCCGAATATCTGCTCGGGATAGCCGGTTCCGGTGGGGTGATACTGTAGCGTATCAGCGTAAAGAAGCTTAGCTCCCACACGGTAGCCGAGAATAAGGCCATCAGCTGTAGCGCCGTAGTGGTTCGATGTGGGGAAGCCCTGATAATGAAGTCTTCCTGCACCGCCTGTTGCAATTATAACCGTCTTTGCTTTTGCGACCAGGAGTTCCTTTGTCTCCATATTCATAAGAACTGCACCTGCAGCCTTGCCGTTGCCATCGAGGATGATCTCAATTGCTGCTGTGAAGTCGATAACGGGTATACCGCGGTTGATCACCTCATCACGGAGTGTACGCATTATCTCAGCGCCTGAGTAGTCCTTTGCAGCGTGCATTCTCTTTCTTGAAGTACCGCCGCCGTGAGTCGTTACCATTGTGCCGTCGGGCTCCTTGTCGAACTCAACGCCAAGCTTGTTGAGCCACTGGATAGCTTCTGGAGCCTTTGTGACAAGCTTCTTTACGAGCTCTGGCTTTGCCGCGAAATGTCCGCCGCCGAAAGCGTCAAGGAAGTGGATCGCAGGAGAATCGTTAGGCTTATCAGCAGCCTGAATACCGCCCTCAGCCATCATTGTATTAGCGTCACCGATACGGAGCTTTGTAACGATCATTGTCTTTACGCCCGCTTCGTCAGCCTCGATAGCTGCGGAAGCACCTGCGCCGCCGCCGCCGATAATAAGTACATCTGTCTCATAATCGGGAGCAGAAAGGTCTACATCAGCAGCAGATATCCTGCTCTTGCCCTGAAGAAGTGCAGCCAGCTGTGTAGGAACCTTATCGCCTTTGTTAACACCTGCTGACAGAACAGTAAATTCGTCCTGCTTGTAATCGGGGTGGAAATGAGCAAGAAGGTCATCCTTTTCCTCAGCTGTCATACGTCTGGGTTCGAGAGCTGCGTTCTCGGCTCTTTTTTCTGCAACTACCTTTGCAAGTTCATTAAGCTTTTCTATCTTGTACATCTTCTCTCCCCCTTACTTCTCTATCTCACGGTGATTGTACATATCCTTGATCTCATCAAGATTATCTACAGCCTTTGTCATGAGCTCGGCGATCTTTTCATCAAAGATGCCCTCGTTTATCTCGTTGACCCTGTCTGTAAGATGTCCGCACTCGGGAGCGATATACTTACCGTTAAGGCGTCTTGCGAGCATAGCAACCTGAGGATGAGAGATACCTGCGGGACAGCGTGATGAACATACGCCGCACATTACGCAGTCAAAGCTCTCCTCTGCACACTTGTCATACTCACCTCTCTGAGCGTATGCAATATACTGCATAACATTTAGCTCCTGAGTACAAGCCTTTGTACAGGCATTGCAGCCGATACAGCTGTATATCTCGGGATAGAGCTGCATCATTATCTGCTGTGTGGGCTTTATCTCCTCGATATTGTATACTCTCTTTTCAAGCGGAAAGAAAGGAAGTGTAGCAACGTACATCCCCTCCTGTATCTCAGTCTGACAGGCGAGACATCCGTGAAGCTCTATCTCTCCCTTTATTCTGTAAATTGTAGCGCAGGCACCGCAGAAGCCGTTACGGCAGCCGCAGCCTCTTACAAGCTCATAGCCTGCATATTCCATAGCTGTCATTATTGTAAGACCTGCAGGCACCTGATATCTTTTGCCGAACAGGTAAACATTCAACATATTATCCATGCGAAATTCTCCTCCTTAATATTCGTCAGGCAGCTCATCGAGCTGATCAAAGCGGAAAACAGGTCCGTCCTTGCAGACGTACTTGCTGCCGATATTGCAGCGTCCGCATTTTCCTACAGCACACTTCATGCGAAGCTCCATAGTTGTATAAACCTGAGTCTCTGTAAAGCCGAGCTCTTTAAGCCCTGCAAGAGTAAACTTGATCATTATAGGAGGTCCGCATATAAGAACTGTTTTGTTGATCGAAGGATTAAGCTCCTTGACGTAATTCGGAACAAATCCGACATGACCGTCCCAGCCCTCCTGAGGATTGTCGATAGTAAGGTTCACCTCAATGCCGTCATCAGCCATCCACTCTTCAATGATCTCCTTGTAATCAACAAGGTCATCCTTTGAACGTGAACCGTAAACTATCTGCACATCGCCGTAATCAGAACGGTTATCGCGGACATAATTGATAACCGAACGGAGCGGAGCAAGTCCGATACCGCCTGCGATAAACAGAAGATCCTTGCCCTTGAGGTCTGTTTCAACGGGAAAATGATTTCCGTAAGGTCCGCGGATAGTTATCTGCTGACCTACGTCCATAGCGTGAAGCCATGTTGTAAGGCAGCCGCACTTCTTTATGCTGAACTCCATAAATTCCTTATTTGTAGGAGAAGAAGTTATTGAAAACATACCTTCGCCGACGCCGGGGATAGAGAGCATAGCACATTGCCCGGGCATATGCTCGAAAACCTTGCCGCCCTCGGGAGAAACCACTCTGAAGGTCTTTACGTCGGGAGTATCCTGTCTAATGTCGGTAACTACTCCTATGTAAGGTATCAATGTATCATTATTCATCACTTTACCTCCAATGCTTTCATTACCTTGACGATGTTCATGGAAATAGGACACTTGGACAAGCATCTTCCGCAGCCTACACAACCGAATTCACCGTTATTATTTGCAGGGAAATATACAAGCTTGTGCATAAATCTCTGACGGAAACGCTCAAGCTGAGTAAGTCTTGGATTACCGTGAGCCATCTTTGTGAAATCTGAGTACATACATGAATCCCAGCAGCGGAAACGCTTTATACCGTGACCTGTGTTGAAATCCTTGATATCATAGCACTGACAGGTGGGGCATACGAAAGTACAGGTTCCGCAGCCGAGGCAGCTCTCGGAAAGCTCTCCCCATTTTTCGGAGTTGAAGTGTTCCATCATGCGGTCACCGCCGAAAGACTCGGTAGAAAGCCCTGCAAGAGGAAGCTTTTTGAGGATAGCTCTGGTCTTTTCGCGAGTCTCCTCCAGCTTTGCGGTATCGCCCTCCTCAAGCAGAGATGAGATAGAGTCGATGAACTTCTGCCCCTTATCGTTGTGAGCTTCAAAGAAAATGCTCTCACCGTCGCTCCAGCAGGCAGCGTCACCCTCGGGAGCTGTAGCGTCTATGCCGAATACTCCGCAGAAGCAAGTCTCGGAAGGACGTGTGCAAGCCATAGTTACTACAGTACCGTGCTCGCGGCGTGTCTTGTAGTAGCTGTCAACAGGCTCTGCGAGAAATACCTTGTCAAGAATAGTGAAGCTTCTTGCATCACATGCACGGACGCCGAAGATCACAAAATCCTCAGATTCCTTGCGTATATCAATGACTTCGATATTCTTGCCTTCCATTTTGAAGTCAACAAGGTTCTCTGTCTGCGGGAAGAAGAAATCCTTTGCACTTCTTACGGTATTAAGAGCGCTGCTAAGCTTCATGCCGCTCTCATACTTTCTGTATTCAGCCGAACCGTCCTCACGGTCTGCGGGGATATACAGAGTCTGAGAAGCTGAGATAGCCTCAAAGAGTTCATCTAACTTATCAAGTGATATTTTCAGCATTACTCAACTCCCCTTTCATGAACGATACTTGCTTCACAGTCATCGGTCTTGTAATCATTAAGAGGAGCTCTTGAGGTAGTATCCTCACCTGCCTGATAGTTGCCGTACAGAGAATTGATATCCTTGATAAACTTTCTGTTGAGCAGATGCAGCGGTATATTCTGAGGACAAACTCTTGAACACTCGCCGCAGTCCGTACATCTTCCCGCAACATGGAATGCACGGATTATATGGAACATATTCTCCTCAAAGCTGTCAGCAGGTGCCTTGTTCTCAACGCCCGAGTCAGGATTATCGAACACGCACTTTTCGCAAGTGCAGGCAGGACAGACATTTCTGCAGGCGTTGCAGCGAATACACTTTGAAAGCTGTTCTCTCCAGAAGTCATATCTCTCCTGAGCAGACATATTCTCAAGCTTCTCTACCATATCGAAACGGTTTGATTCGAGGACATCTCCGTCTTCGCCGATGAGCTCGTCATATACAACGTGCTTTTTGCTCTTACAGCTCTCGCACTTTGTGCTGAGCGCTTCATAATAGGGCATTTTCTCCTCACCGTAGAGGGTATCTATTACAAGTGTGCCGTTATCGTTTTTTGCTCCGAGTATTCCTGTGATCCCCTTTGCCTTTATCTTTTCAGCATCAAGCTTCGGACCGCCGGGAATTCCGATGATATAAACGTTATCGCGAACAACTCTGTGCTCTTTGGTAAGCTGATTGAAGCTGTATGTATCACAAGGCTTCAGAAAAGCAAGAATCTTTCCTTCCTTCCTGCTCTCTTTTACGAGATACTTTGAAACATTTGCTGCTGTAAAATCGTCATAAACGAATTCAGCGTCAAGCTCTTCAGCTGTTTCAAAAATTGCGGGAGTAACATCGTATACGAACTCTCCCCTCTTCCAGCCGATGACACGGTTTACGGTGCCGTCAGCCAGAAGCTGTTTGGCTCTGTTTATCATTGCTTCCTGCATCGTAGATCCTCCAGTCTGCGGTTAGGTCCGAGCTTCTTTACTGCTTCTGTAAACTCGTTCATAGTAGCCGCGAATTTAGCTCCCTCGGCAGCCGATACCCATTCAACTCTTGTTCTGTCGCGCTCTATTCCGAGGAAATCAAGCATACTGAACAGAAGAGTCATTCTTCTTCTCGTGAAGTAGTTGCCTGAGGTATAGTGACAGTCTCCCGGATGGCAGCCGCAGAGGATGACTCCGTCAGCACCGCGCTGGAAGGCTCTCAGAATGAACATTGGATTTACTCTGCATGAACAGGGCACTCTGATTATCTTTACATTTGTAGGATAGTTAAGTCTGTTGGTTCCCGAAAGATCGGCTCCTGCGTAAGAACACCAGTTACAGCAGAAGGCAACGATCAGCGGTTCAAACTCTTTATTCTCATTTACTTGCATATTGCGTCTACCTCCGCCATTATCTGACTGTTAGAGAAACCGTTGAGATCCATAGCTCCCGACGGACAAGCTACCGTACAAGCGCCGCAGCCCTGACATACCGCAGGGTTAACACTTGCAACACGGCGTATAGCTGTTGTTCTGTCCGGCATTCTGAACTCCTTATCCTCGTATGTGATAGCTCCGTAGGGACAAACCTTTTCACAGGATGAGCAGCCGTTGCACATCAGCTCATTTGAATGAGCAACGCAGGGATTGCAGGTTATGCTGTTCTTCACAAGAAGACCGATAGCCTTTGCAGCTGCCGCACTTGCCTGAGCTACTGTCTCGGGAATATCCTTCGGTCCCTGACAAGCACCTGAAAGGAATATACCTGCCGTAGCGCTCTCTACAGGACGAAGCTTTGGATGAGCTTCAGTAAAGAAGTCATTGGTATCCATCTGTGTAGTAAGCATAGTTGCAAGAGGACGAGCTGTCTTGTCAGGCTCGATAGCTGCTGCAAGAACTACCATATCAGCATCGATATGAAGCTGTTCATTTGCGAGAAGGTCAGAAGCCTGAACATCTATCTTTCCGTCTGAACGAGGTGTGACTTTACCAACCATTCCCTTTATGTAGTGAACGTTGTACTGCTCAACCGCACGGCGGTAGAACTCATCGAAGTTCTTTCCGGGTGTACGAACATCTATGTAAAATACATACACTTCTGTATCCGGATATTTCTCACGGATAAGCATTGCGTGCTTAGCAGTGTACATACAGCATATCTTTGAGCAGTAGGGCTTTCCCTTGCTGTCGTCGCATCTTGAACCGACACACTGAACAAATACTATCTTGTGAGGATGTGTCTTATCGGAAGGACGAAGAAGTGTACCGCCGTTAGGACCTGCAGCGTTCATGAGACGCTCAAGCTCCAGAGAAGTAACGACGTCAGGACATTGATTATATGCAAATTCGTCGTATTTATCCAGCTTGATAGGATTGAAGCCCGTAGCAACTACGATAGCACCATACTTCTGCTCTATGAAGCGATCCTGCTGCTTGTAGTCGATAGCTCCCACAGAGCATACCTTTGAGCAGACACCGCACTTTCCGTTCTTCAGCATCATGCAGTAGTTTGGGTCGATAGTTGCGACCTTAGGAACTGCCTGTGCAAACGGGATATAAACTGCTGTTCTGTTATCCAGTCCCATATTGAATTCGTTGGGAACTTTTTTCATGGGACATTTTTCGGTACAAAGACCACAGCCCGTACACTTGGTCTCATCGACATAACGTGCCTTCTTCTTGATAGTAACGGTAAAGTTTCCGACAAATCCCTTGACATCGGTAACTTCACTGAAAGAATGAATAGTTATATGCTCATTCTGTGAAGCTTCAACCATCTTAGGGGTAAGTATACAAGCAGCACAGTCAAGTGTCGGGAAAGTCTTATCAATCTGAGCCATCTTACCGCCGATAGTAGGCTGTTTCTCAACGATGTCAACGTCAAAGCCAGCCTCCGCGATATCAAGAGCAGTCTGTATACCTGCGATACCGCCGCCGATAACGAGGGCTCTCTTCGCAACAGGGCTCTCACCAGCTGTAAGAGGAGCGTTGAGATGTACCTTAGCAACGGCTGCCTTGCCGAGTATTATAGCTTTATCTGTTGCAGTTGCTATATCCTTGTGTATCCATGAACACTGCTCACGGATGTTGGCGATCTCAACAAGATAAGGGTTAAGTCCTGCTGCCGCAGCAGCCTTTCTGAATGTATTTTCATGCATTCTCGGAGAACATGAACAGATAACGATACCTGTGAGGTTATGTTCCTTGATCGCATTCTTTACAAGATTCTGTCCCGATTCAGAGCACATATACTGGTAATCCTGAGAGATGACCACGCCCGGCTCATGACCAAGAGTTTCCGCAACAGTCTTTACATCTACTGTTGCAGCGATATTCGTTCCGCAATGACAGACGAAAACGCCTATTCTCTGCATAGTGTGATCTCCTCCTTACTTAATGTACTTTCTGAAAGCTGTTACGATAGCCTGCTGAGGCAGATCGTCATCAAGCATTTCAGGTATCTGATTGGGATTCATATGGTTTTTGCCCTGCTGACGTACAGCTGCAAGCCTTACAGCCTCAACGACCTTCGCAGGCTCAACATTACGGGGACATCTGTCAACACAGGCAAAGCAAGTCAGACATTTGTATATGGACTTTGAATTCATCAGAGTCTCTATGTCACCGCGCTCGACCATGTAAACGAACTGATGAGGATGATACTCCATCTCGTCGTATGAAGGGCAGGTGCCTGAGCATTTGCCGCAGCGCATACATTTCAGAACGTTTACTCCGCTGGAACGAAGGACCTGTTCCTTTAAATTCTTATTCATTGCTTTCCTCCTTCACGCCAAGAGCTTCTGCAAGGAGCTCGGTAAAGTAGTAAACAGGAAGCTCGGAGCCCGAGTTCTTTTTCAGATTATACAAGCAGAGAGGACAGGCTGTGATGACCATATCAGCTCCCTGATCTGCGGCAGAACGCATTACAGCATTGCTTCTTTTAGCCGCCTGATCCTTGTCCTCAAGAGTAATATATCCGCCGCAGCACTCGTTTCTCTGAGCGTATATAACAGGAGTTCCTCCGATAGCCTTTATAAAATCTTCCATGATAGAAGGATTTTCGGGATCGTCCATTGCAAGCGCCTTTGACGGACGGAGCAGGAGACATCCGTAGTAAGCAGCTATCTTTTTGCCCTTGAACGGATTGACTACCTTCTGTGCAAGGTTATCAAAGCCAACAACATCACGGAGCATCTCAAGATAGTGATAAACAGTGGTCTCACCGTTATACGGCTCATCAAGCTTTAAATAATTATTGACCTTAGAAGCCATCTCCTCGTCATGGAGAATATCATAATTGGTCTGCTTTATAACGTTATGACAGGCTGAACAGACTGTGATAAGAGGTCTGCTGTTCATCTTGGCTGAATTGAGCGTTCTTACAGCTGAAAGCTTGGTCGCGATCTCATCTTTCGCTGTTGTGTAAGCACCGCCGCAGCACTGCCAGTCAGCAGGCTCCTCAAGATTGATACCGAGAGCTTCGGCAGAAGACCTTGCGTATGTATCAAGGTCTTTTGCTTTTGTTCTCAGCGTACAGCCAGGGTAGTAGGTAAAAGTTTCCATATGTACGCTTCCTTTCGTATTTATCAAACCATTTCTTCGGGGTGGAAGACTTCATCGAACTTCTCGGCAGTGAGAAAACCGAGTTCAACACAAGCTTCCTTCAGAGAAACATTGTCCTTGAATGCTTTTTTAGCAGTCTTTGCAGCATTCTCATATCCGATATAGGGATTGAGAGCTGTAACTAGCATAAGGGAATTGTAAAGGTTATGATGCATTTTTTCCTTGTTCGCCTTTATTCCTACCGCACAGTTTTTGTTGAAGGATGTAATAGACTCAGCAAGAAGTCTTGCGGACTGAAGGAAATTATATGCACACACAGGCATGAACACGTTCAGTTCAAAGTTGCCCTGCGAAGCCGCCATGCCGACTGCAACATCATTGCCCATAACCTGAACAGCCACCATTGTTACCTGCTCACATTGTGTAGGGTTGACCTTTCCCGGCATGATAGATGAACCCGGCTCATTCTCGGGAATAAATATCTCGCCAAGACCGTCTCTGGGACCTGATGCAAGCCATCTTACATCATTTGCTATCTTCATCATATCAGCAGCAAGAGCCTTGAGAGCTCCATGAGCGAACACGATCTCATCCTTTGAGGTGAGTGAATGGAATTTATTAGGAGAAGTAATGAACTTCTTACCTGTCAGCTTACTGATATTTTCAGCAGCCTTTTCGGCAAAGCCCTTGGGAGCATTCAGACCTGTTCCGACAGCTGTGCCGCCAAGAGCAAGCTCTTTAAGCTCATTGCAAGCAGAAAGTATCATCTTTCTGTCTTTTTCAAGAGATGCTCTCCAGCCGCTTATCTCCTGAGAGAATTTAATGGGAGTGGCATCCTGAAGATGAGTTCTTCCGCTCTTGACTATACCCTCATTCTCCGCTTCAAGTCTCTTGAAGGTATCGATCAATGTATCAACAGCAGGAATGACCTTATCTTCAAGAGCAACAACTGCTGCGATATGCATAGCAGTAGGGAAAGTGTCATTAGACGACTGACTCATATTAATGTCGTCGTTTGGATGGAGAAGCTTTTCGCCTGCGATCTCATTTCCTCTGTTGGCAATAACTTCATTGGCATTCATGTTTGACTGAGTGCCGCTGCCTGTCTGCCATACAACAAGCGGAAAATGGTCATTGAGCGAGCCGCTGATCACCTCATCGCAAGCCTGAGATATAGCATCAAGCTTTTTGTCGGTCATTCTTTCCGACTTCAGTTCGTGATTAGAAAGAGCTGCAGCCTTCTTGAGAATTCCGAAGGCGTGAGTGATCTCTCTTGGCATAGTTTCAATACCGACGCCAATAAGAAAATTCTCATGGCTTCTTTCGGTCTGGGCAGCCCAGTACTTATCGGCAGGAACCTTAACTTCACCCATAGAATCGTGTTCGATACGATAATCCATATATATCCTCTCCCCTGACGCTTGGTATATCACGCCTTTCGGCGCAATAACACCTGTTTCAACATTTCTATACATTATAAGTATACCAGTAACTCAGGATAAATTCAAATTCAGTTTCAGAATATCGCTATTCTGATATTGATATATAATTAACAATGATATATCCATCCTCTGATGCTGTAATATAAAAATGATATATTTGTTTTTATATCACATTTTTGTTGCGTACATTTATTTCAGAACAGTTGGTCATTTTTTTGTTGCATTTGACTTACAAAGCTCTAATGTCCCTTGTTTTTATACTGATTATTACCAAACAGCAGTATTTGCGCAGGACAAACAAACGAAGAAAAAGCGAGTCGCCATCTTCTTGGTGAAGCAATAATGCAGCCGAAAAATATATGCATTTTTAGAATGCTAATATATAACTCTATATATGCAGCTCTATAAACATTGATAATTTTTTCACACTTTCAAACATAAAAAACGGAACAGCAACTGCTGTTCCGTTTCAGAATTACTCTTTTTCAGCTCCTTCAATGTTGTTTAAACAATACGAAAGAGTTGTCAGACTGTCACCGAGGTGGACGTTTTCGACCGCCACGCCCTTGTGAGCAACTTTAAGGTCATAGTGTGTAAAATTCCAGAAAGCCTTTATGCCGCAGCTTATAAGCGTATTCGCAAGCTTTTCAGCTGCCTGCATCGGTACGCAGAGTATGGCGGCAACAGGTTTGTTTTCAGCACAAAAAGAACTCAGCTCATCAACGCTTCTGACCTTGAGCTCGCCTATCTCCTTGCCAATGAGTTCTTCATTGATATCGAATGCGCCAATAAGGTCAAATCCCTTGTTATGGAAGTCAATATGCGCAGCTATAGCCTTTCCGAGATTTCCTGTACCCAGAAGAATCATTGGTGTCTGCTTGTCAAGACCAAGTATCTTTCCGATCTCCATTCTGAGATCGCTGACATTATAGCCGTATCCCTGCTGACCAAACTCACCAAAACAATTAAAATCCTGCCTTATCTGCGAAGCGGTAAGTCCCATTTTCTCAGAAAGCTCTCTTGAAGATATGCGGACATATCCGTTGTTCTCAAGCTCACCGAGAAAGCGGTAATACCTTGGAAGCCTTCTTATGACAGAGTTGGATATTGAGTTTTTTGACATTGTCCTATGCCTTCTCTCTTATCACATTAATTTGTCGAGTCTGACCTTTATCTCGTCAAGGAAGGTTTTTGAATCAACCTTCTTCTTGTTGTCCAGCTTTGAGATAAGGTAAAGATCGCCTGTCATAACGCCTTCCTCAATAGTCTGTATCGTAGCCTTTTCAAGCTTATCTGCAAAGTCGCAGAGCTCAGGAGTTCCGTCAAGCTCTCCTCTCTTCCTGAGAGCACCGCTCCATGCAAAGATCGTTGCAACAGAGTTGGTAGATGTCTCCTCACCCTTCAGATACTTATAGTAATGACGCTGAACAGTACCATGAGCAGCTTCATACTCATAAATTCCGTCAGGAGAAACAAGTACAGAAGTCATCATAGCAAGACTTCCGTAAGCTGTAGATACCATATCGGACATTACGTCGCCGTCATAGTTCTTGCAAGCCCAGATATATCCGCCGTTTGAACGTATAACTCTTGCAACTGCATCATCGATAAGTGTATAGAAGTATTCGATGCCGGCTGCTTCGTACTTCTCCTTGTACTCATTATCGTAGATCTCCTGGAAGATGTCCTTGAAGCGGTGATCATACTTCTTGGAGATAGTGTCCTTTGAAGCGAACCACACATCCTGCTTGAGATCAAGACCGTAGTTAAGGCAAGCTCTTGCAAATCCTGCGATAGAAGCATCAAGGTTGTGAAGTCCCTGAATGATACCGTCGCACTTTGTGAAGTCATGGATGAGTTCACGGGTCTCATTGCCGTTTTCATCTGTTACGACCAGCTCAGCCTTGCTGCCCTTGCTTACGCGCATCTCTGTATTCTTGTAAACATCGCCGTATGCGTGACGTGCAATAGTGATAGGCTTTGTCCATGTGGGAATGTAGGGCTCGATACCCTTTACGATAATGGGAGTACGGAAAACAGTGCCATCAAGAGCTGCACGGATAGTTCCGTTAGGAGACTTCCACATCTGAGTAAGGTTGTACTCAGGCATTCTTGCAGCGTTAGGTGTGATAGTTGCACACTTTACTGCTACACCGTATTTCTTTGTAGCTTCGGCAGAGTCTATTGTTACCTGATCCTTAGTCTCTTCTCTGTGCTTGAGACCGAGATCATAGTATTCTGTATTAAGCTCCACATATGGTTCAAGAAGAGTTTCCTTGATCCACTGCCAGAGGATTCTTGTCATCTCGTCGCCGTCCATCTCAACGAGAGGAGTTTTCATGGTTATTTTAGCCATTGGATTGTACCTCCTTTGTACTTCAACAGGGTATTAAAAGTGCATTTGAATTATAGATAATATATCGCTGTATTACTTCATGGACTCTCTTGTATAATCAAGAAGTCCGCCGGCAAGCATGATGTCCTTTGTACGTCCTGAAAGTTCACAGAGTACAGGTATCTCCTTGCCGTTAGTCTTGTTTACAACTGTAAGCTCAGACTTTCCTTCTTCTACTGCCTTTCTTACATCAGCAAGAACGAGCTCATCGCCCTGAGCAATGCTGTCGTAATCATCCTCGTTAACAAAAGTCAGAGGAAGTATACCTGCATTTATAAGGTTAGCACGGTGGATTCTTGCGAATGACTTTACCAGAACAGCCTTTACGCCAAGGTAAAGAGGAGCAAGTGCAGCGTGCTCTCTGGATGATCCCTGTCCGTAGTTTGAACCGCCTACGATAATGCTCTTACCGAGTGACTTAGCTCTCTCAGGGAAGCTCTCATCACATACAGCGAAGCAGTGCTGCGAGATCTTCGGGATATTTGAACGGAGAGGAAGTATCTTTGCACCTGCGGGCATGATGTGGTCTGTTGTTATATTGTCTCCTACCTTCAGTGACACAGGAGCATCAATAGTCTCAAGGAGAGGTGAAGTCACGGGATAAGGCTTGATGTTGGGTCCGCGGAGTATCTCAACGCTGTCCATCTCAGCCTCAGATGCAGGAGGAACTATCATATTATCATTGATAACAAATTCCTCGGGAAGCTTGAAGTCAGGCATATCGCCAAGCTCTCTGGGATCGGTGAGATAACCTGTAAGAGCAGAAACTGCTGCCATTTCAGGAGATACAAGGTAAATCTGTCCGTCCTTTGTGCCTGAGCGTCCTTCAAAGTTTCTGTTGAAGGTACGGAGCGAGATACCCTTTGAGTTAGGAGACTGTCCCATACCGATACAAGGACCGCAGGCACTTTCGAGAATTCTTGCACCTGCATCGATAAGAATAGAAAGTGCGCCGTTCTGAGCCAGCATATTGAGTACCTGCTTGGAACCGGGAGCGATAGCAAGCGAAACATCGGGATTAACAGTCTTTCCCTTTAAGATATGAGCTACCTTGAGCATATCAAGGAGTGAAGAGTTTGTACAAGAACCGATGCAAACCTGATCTATTTTCAGTCTGCCGATCTCCTCAACGCTCTTTACATTGTCAGGCGAATGAGGACAGGCTGCCAGAGGAACGAGCTTGCTCAGATCAATGTGGAGTTCTTCATCGTAAACAGCGTCAGGATCAGCTGCAAGAGGAGTCCATACTTCTTCACGCTTCTGAGCCTTGAGGAACTGTTTTGTGATCTCATCCGAGGGGAATACAGATGTTGTTGCGCCGAGCTCTGCACCCATATTCGTGATAGTTGCTCTCTCGGGAACAGAAAGTGTCTTTACGCCTTCGCCGCAGTACTCAATGACCTTTCCTACGCCGCCCTTTACAGACATTCTTCTCAGAACTTCAAGGATAACATCCTTGGCAGCTACCCACGGCTGAAGCTTTCCTGTAAGTTCAACTTTAACTACCTTAGGGCAGGTAATATAATAAGCACCGCCGCCCATAGCAACAGCAACATCAAGTCCGCCTGCACCAATAGCGATCATACCGATACCGCCGCCTGTGGGAGTATGGCTGTCAGAACCGATAAGTGTCTTTCCGGGGATACCGAAGCGTTCCAGATGTACCTGATGGCAGATACCGTTACCGGGACGAGAGAAGTAAATTCCATGCTTCTTGGCAACACTTCCGATAAATCTGTGGTCATCTGCGTTCTCGAAGCCGTTCTGGAGAGTATTGTGATCTATGTAAGCGACCGAGCGCTCGGTCTTTACACGAGGCACACCGATAGCCTCGAACTCGAGGTATGCCATTGTACCTGTTGCATCCTGTGTAAGAGTCTGATCGATACGGATACCGATCTCCTGCCCCTTCACATATTCACCGTCAACAAGGTGCGCTCTGAGGATCTTTTCAGTTAAAGTTAAACCCATTGAAGATCATTCCTTTCAATACATAAGAATACATTTTAATTGTACAACATTTTACTCAGTTTGTCAAGAATTAAACAAAGTATTTTTATGTTATATAAAAAGGCTTCCGCAGAAGCCTTTTTTTCATGATGCAAACTGACTGTTGTAAAGCTCGGCATAGAAGCCGCCCTTGGCAAGAAGCTGATCATGGCTGCCCTGCTCGATTATATTACCGTGCTTCATAACAAGAATAACGTCGGAATTCTTTATGGTTGACAATCTGTGAGCAATAACAAAGCTTGTACGCCCCTCCATAAGCTTTGTAAACGCTCTTTGTACACGAAGCTCGGTTCGCAGATCTATTGAGCTTGTAGCCTCGTCAAGGATAAGCACAGGCGGATCCATAAGCATTATCCTTGCTATACATATAAGCTGTTTCTGTCCTTGCGAAAGTCCGCAGTCCTCATTGATGACCGTATCATACCCGTCAGGAAGTCTCTTTATAAATCCGTGTGCATATACAGACTTTGCGGCTGCGATTATCTGCTCTCTTGTGGCATCGGGAGCTCCGTAGGCTATATTTTCGGCAACCGTTCCGGTAAATACCCATGTTTCCTGAAGTACCATACCAAAACAGCTTCGCAGGCTGTCACGGGTAACTTCATTGATATTTCTGCCCGATATCTCGATCCTTCCGCTGTCAATATCATAAAATCTCAGCAGAAGATTGATTATAGTGGACTTGCCGCAGCCCGTCGGACCAACTATTGCTATACGCTGACCGCTTTTAACGTCAAGTGTGAAGTTCTCTATAAGTTTTGTTTCAGGAGAATACGAGAAGAAAACATCCGAAAATCTCAGAGTTCCGTCACAACTGTCAAGAACAGCCTTATCAGAATCATCAGATACTTCTTCTTCATCAAGTACGGCAAAAACTCGCTCCGCAGAGGCTACAGCATTCTGCAGCTCGGCAAAAACTCCTGATATTTCGTTGAAAGGCTTTGTGTACTGGTTTGAATACGCCAGAAAGCTTGAAAGCTTACCAACGGTCATGGCACCGATAACAGGGAACTTTCCCACTACACCGAGAGCACCGAGAAGTCCGACCGCTGCATAAATAAGACCGTTAACAAATCTGGTAGTCGGATTTGTCATGGAACTGAAAAATGTAGCTTTAGCACCGATATCCCCGTAAGCCTTATTTATCACATTGAAACGCGCTTCAGCCCTTTTACCATAAACAAACGCCTTAACTATCTTCTGGTTTCCAGCCATTTCTTCGGCAAGCCCCACCATTTCTCCGCGCAGTTTTGACTGCTTCATGTAAGAATCATGGGACGCCTTTGTGATCTTCGACGCTGCAATAAAGGAGAGGGGCGTCAGGATAACAACAACTATGGCTATTCGGTAATTTATCACCATCATAAAAACAAGCGTTCCGATAATTGTGATTATACCGCTGAAAAACTGAGTAAATCCTTGCAGAAGGCCATCTGAGATTATCTCTATATCATTGATCACGCGGCTTGTAAGCTCACCCTTTGTGTGCCCGTCTATATATCTGAGAGGAACACGCTCCAGCTTGCAGAAGATGTCTGATCTGATGTCTCTTATCGTCAAAAAGGCCAATTTGTTTGTGCAAAGACTCATAAGCCACTGAAACAGAGTGCTTGCCACAACCATAGAAGCGAGCAGAGTAATGATCATCGTCAGTTTATGAAAGTCAACTGCTCCTTTCCCGATACAGCAGTCAACAGCTTCACCGATAAAAACAGGAACTGCAAGAGAAAGCGAAACTCCAAGGGCTGCGAATACAAGCGTCATAATGAAATACTTCATATACGGACCTGCATACGAAAAAACTCTCTTTAAAGTTTTAGCCATTATTGCCGCCCCCCTTCTCGTTCATCTGAGACTTATATATCTCATTATATACCTCACAGCCGCGGACTAATTCATCGTGCGTACCTATACCTACTGCCTCACCCTCGTCCATGACTATTATCTTGTCTGCGTTTTTCAGAGAAGTAGTTCTCTGAGAGATCATTATGACAGTAGTATCCGGCAGGTCTTCGCTCAATGCGCGTCTGAAAGCAAGATCAGTCTTGTAGTCAAGAGCGCTTGTGGAATCGTCGAAAATGACGATATCGGGAGCGCCTACAAGAGCTCTTGCAATAGATATACGCTGCTTCTGTCCGCCCGAGAGATTCTTTCCGCCCTGTGAAAGAACGGTATCAAGCCCGTCAGGAGTGCTGCTTACAAAATCCCATGCCTGAGCTGTTTTTAATGCCGATATTATTTCCTCATCTGTGGCATCCGGAGTTCTCCACTTCATATTATCGCGTATAGTTCCCGAAAAAAGTATAGCCTTCTGGGGAACTGTGCTGATCATGCGCCGAAGCTTTTCATTCTCAATATCATTGACATTTACTCCGAAAACACTGACTGTTCCCTCAGTTGCGCGATAAAAGCAGGGAATAAGGTTGGCAAGTGTGGTCTTTCCGCATCCCGTTCCTCCGATGATCCCGAGCATTTGCCCTTTTTTAACAGAAAAGCTGATATTTCTGAGAGAATAGTCTCCCGCACCTGCATATGAGAACGAAACATCGCGGAATTCTATAACAGCAGCATTATTCTCACTTATCTCGGTGATAGTTCCATCCTCCTCAGGAAGCAGAGCGAATACCTCACTGATGCGGTTGGCTGAAGCAAACGCTTTTGTAAATATAACAATAAGATTAGCCAGAACCACAAGAGCCAGAAGTATCTGAGTCATATAGTTTGTGAAAGCAGTCAATTCTCCTTGTGTCAGTCCGCCGATATCTATTCTCTTTCCGCCGAACCAGATAACAGCAACGATTCCGAGATTCATTACCATAAACGCCACAGGATTAAGAATAGCTGATATTTTTCCGACTGCGATGGAATTATCCGAGATATCGTTCACTGCATCTTTGAACTCATCGATCTCCTCCTGCTGACGCGAGAACGCTCTTATAACTCTTGCTCCCTCGAGGCTTTCACGAGTAAGCAGCGACGCCCTGTCAAGGCACTGCTGAGTTCTTTTGTACATAGGAACCGTCTTTTGCATTATAATAAAGATGACCGCAGAAATAAGCGGAGCAACAATAAAGAATATGAGCGAAAGCTTTACATCGATAGTTACAGCCATAACAGCTGCGCCTATAACAAGAAAAGGCGCTCTGACAGCAAGCCGGATGAACATATTTACTCCGCTCTGAACAGTATTCGTATCGTTTGTAAGCCGGTTCACAAGTGATGCGGTTCCAATCTTGTCAATGCTTTCATATGAAAGTGAATTAATATGTTTATAAAGGTCTGCTCTGAGCTCGGTACCAAAGCCGTATGCACATTTCGCCGCAAAAAACTGGCAGGTAAGAGCGAAACACAAGCCGCTGGCTCCAAGCAAAACAATAAGCCCGCTCATCTTCAGTATATAAGAGCTGTCACTGTTCCCTATTCCATTATCTATTATCTTAGCCATTACAACAGGCACGATAAGCTCAAAAACAGCTTCGAGCAATTTAAAAAAAGGCCCGAGTATAAGTTCTTTTTTGTAATTTTTCAGATATTTCAATAATCTTCTCATCCGACCGCATCCGTCCATTAAAATCATTTACACACAGCAACACTCCCTTTTAAAGGGAGTGTTGTATAATTTTATATTTTAACTCCATTTGCCTGAAGCAGTTTTCTTGCCGACTCTACCGAATCAACACCTTCTGCATTTTTAACAGGTGCGAACTCCTTGTCCCGAACGACTTCATAAGGAAGACAGCTGTCCTGCATATGCACCATATCAAGCACAAGAGTCTCAAATTTATATCCGTTTGGAGAATCAGGTTTTACGAGCTCACCGTTATCATTCATAAACGGGATCTTCTTGCTGACAACATGAACAGGCATTTTTCTGTCACATATCTCCTCAAGCTTGTCCACGTTAAAAAGATAATTGAGGATGACTCCGTACTTGTATGCAAGCTCTCTGTTATCATCCAGAAGCGTTCTCATTTCCTCGGTCATTTCGTAATACTCTACTATGGAGGGCATTCCGTCCTCGAGGCACAGAACTCCTACGCGCTCATCAGGAGATGCCTTGCTGACGACCTTTCCGCCTGACTGCATTCCCGAATCGATAACAGCACCGATAAAACTCGGATCAGCTATCCTTTGCAGCACGTTATCAACTGCAAATACATTGATCCACTGAACGCCTTTTTCCTTGATCTCATCAAGCAATCCTGCTCTGACAAGTGACGAGAACCAGCCTCCGTTTCCATTGGGTGAAAGCGATATCTTTGAACGGCTTTCCATCAATATTTTACCGTTTGTATCAACAGAGGGAGCCATATCCTGGATAAAAAACCTTATATAAGCAGGATCATATCCAAAATAATTCTTCTCTTTAAAAAATTCCACCGTCTCGCTGTTGTTTTTCTCGCTGGTCATGATATAGAGAGGGACCCATGCACCTGCAAGCTTGACAACATCCATAAGATTATTGATCAGACACTGAAAAATGTACAGTTCTATCTCAACTCCGATATTGAACATACCCTTAGGCTTATCAAATCCGAGTCTTGTCCCCTGACCGCCTGCGAGAAGAACAGCAGCCACCTTTCCTGCTTTTAATGCCTCGACTCCTGTTTGAGTAAATCTGTCACTTTCAGAAGCGATATCTTTGATCGTAACAGCACCGAGAGGTTCAAAACTGCCGCGTTTTCCCCCACTGTTATGGTCGCCTGCCAGATTTTCAAGCACTGAAAAATCTGTTATTTCGATCTGAGAAAGAAGCTCCTTCTGCTCTGTTTCGTTAAGCTCATCAAAATATTTCAGTACATGTTCCTGGCCGATTTCTGACAGAATACGAAATGCCTTATCGCGATCTATCATAAACTCCTCCTTGATTATGGCATTGCCAATTTACTGAAATATATTATAACATAACATTATATATTAGTCAATGTATAAAAAAATCCGATACTCAAACGAGTATCGGATTTTTGGGGTAATGCTGATTGCATCTGGTCTGAGTGACGGGACTTGAACCCACGGCCTCTACCACCCCAAGGTAGCGCGCTACCAACTGCGCCACACCCAGACGTTTTTGTGTCCTCCGCAATCAACGATATTAATTATATCACCCATAAAGTAATTTGTCAAGGGTTTTTGGAAAAAAAATTCAGATTTTTTTCTGATCTCACCCTTTTTGCCTGTTTTACGCCATTTATTGCTCAAAAAATTTTTTTCAGCTTTTCAATTCTATGGACAAATAATGCTTTATATGGTATATGCGGCATGGCTTTTTCTAAAAGACAGTTTTCTCTTAGCATCTTGCTTTATCGTGTATAATATGGTATAATACATTAAGTAAGGAGCTGATCTCATGAAAAAGCATTACAATTATTTCTGCTCGCTTTTTATTTCATCTGTATTTGTTATCTTTTCTGCTTTCTTTTCGGCAACTGTTGCATTTGCTGCCGAAGATAAAAAAAGCGAAAGCTTCTCAAAAGGAACTACTGCCCTGATAATGATAGCTGTTTTTATCGCTACCGCTATATGTTCGGCTTTCATTACTTTCAAGGTCAAAAAGAATAAAATCAGCCGTTCAGATGAAACATCATCTGATAATGAAAAAAGATAAATAAATGCAGGAGCAGGTATTATGGATACTGATATTGATCTTTACATTGATTTTATATATCATGGTTTCTACAAGCTCGCAGATATCGAGGAAAGATTTGATGAATACCAGGAAATGGCGACAGAAGCCGCAAAGGATATAGGCGATGACGAGGTCATCCTCTTTGCGATCTACGCTTTTGATGAAGATACACAACGCTTTATTTATGCAAACTTCATGCTGAAACGCCTTACACTTGAACATTATGCCCGAGTATGTGAAAGGCTTTCAAAATTCTGCAGATTATTCTGCATCGGAAACGGATAGGTGAAAATATGATCATAAAGCATTCGATCTCTGCTTTAGCGTCCGCTGTGCTGCTCTCAGGAGCTGTTGCAGCAGCTGCATATGCAGCAGAAAGTAATAATAAGCCAGTATCAGCCGATTCGGATACTGCCGCAGGAACAACGGTCACATCAACGACATCGACCGTCCCGTCTGACTCAACAAATGAGCCAACAACATTAAAAAAGTATAATATTACATTTCTCGATTTTGACAACAAGCCCCTGACTGTTCTTGAAGTTGAGGAAGGTGATCCGATAGATTATTCCGAAGTAGATATAACCAAGCTTCATAAGCATATCAATGAGTATACGGAGCAGGACTTCTGTGCATGGGATATAAAGCCTGATTTTGCCGATCAGGATTACACCATCCATGCCCTTTCAAAAACAGCTTCCATAACATTCAGCAAGTATCCCGAGAAGCACAGATATTTTTCCGCAAACGGAAATGTTTCTCTCAACGGTCTCGAAGCTTCTATCAAAATGACTGTACAGACTCCTCAGAAGGACAAAGACGGCAAATTCATCAATGAAGAAAATATTGTTGATATTTCATCAAGCTGTATCGCCAAACCTAATACTCTTGAAGAAGCTTTTGCTAACGGTGACAAAGCAACTATTACAGTTTATCCGGTCGGAGATCAGAAGCCGCTTTGCAAATTTGATATTATCTGTCATCGGAATCTCGGTGATGTCAACGAAGACGGAAGCATTGATTCTACGGACGCTTCTCTTGTTCTGACTACATATGCTGAAATGGCTGCTTCCAAAGAATTCAAAGTATCAGACAAAGTGCTGAAGCTCTCAGATGTTAATTTAGACGGAAAGCTTGACGCTCGAGACGCATCACATATCCTGAAATATTATGCAGTCTCCTCAACAATAAGTGAAACTATTGATTGGGAGTATTTCTTTGATTACGATAAAATCCTCGATTCAAAATAATGATTATATAAGGAGGTTTCTATGAACAAAGAATGGTCTGAGCTTAACAAATCAATGCAGACACAGCTAAGGAAAAAAGATACCTATAAAAGTGGAATAGATATACTATTTAAGCTCAGAGACCGGCTTATGGAAACATTACTCTCATTCAAAGAAGAATTAGAACGTGATGAATTCAATGCTATTCCATTTATAAATGCTGATGGGTACCACAGCAAAACCATAGCCTATTCACTCTGGCATATATTCCGCATTGAAGATATAGTGGCTCATACTCTTATAAATGACGATGAGCAGATATTTTTCTCGGGAAACTACAAGGATCGTATCAATTCTCCGATAATAACAACAGGTAATGAACTTGTCGGTAAGGATATTGCCGATTTCTCTGCACAACTCAATATTGATGAACTATATACATACATCGTTGAAGTAAAGAAGAGCACAGAGTCTGTATTGTCAAAACTCCACTTTGATATGCTGAAAAATAAAATATCTCCTGAGCGAAAGGATATACTTATCTCGCTTAACACTGTAAGTACTGACGAAAGCGCTGTTTGGCTAATAGATTACTGGTGCAGGAAGGATATACGTGGTCTTATCCAGATGCCATTCTCACGGCACTGGATAATGCATACCGAAGCCTGCCTTCGCATAAAGAATAAACTGAAAAAATCGTGAGACTGCCTGACTTTCGCAAAAAAGTACTGACAGGCAGTTTTTTTGCTGTTTGTAAACTTTTTTCTGTTTTCCTATTGAAATTTCAGGAAAGTTAATGTATAATTATAAAGTAATGCATTTGCGCAAATTCACTATTTTAAAGGAGTGCTTATAATGTACAACGATCTTATGGATTCAATCGGCTTCGTTAAAGGCTATGATCCTGCTGTAGGCGAGGCTATGGGCAAGGAGCTTGCTCGCCAGCAGAGAAATCTCGAGCTCATCGCAAGCGAAAATATCGTTTCCCCTGCTGTTATGGCTGCTATGGGAAGCGTTCTTACAAACAAATATGCTGAGGGTTATCCCGGAAAGCGTTACTACGGCGGATGTCAGTGCGTTGACGAGGTCGAGGAAATCGCTATCGAGAGAGCCTGCAAGCTCTTCGGTGCTAAATATGCTAACGTTCAGCCCCATTCAGGTGCTCAGGCTAATACAGCTGTTTACTTTGCAGTTCTTCAGCCCGGTGACACTGTTCTCGGAATGAGCCTTGCTGACGGCGGACACCTTACACACGGCTCACCCGTAAACCTTTCCGGTAAGTACTTCAACTTTGTATCATACGGTCTTGACGACGAGACAGAGACTATCAACTATGATGAGCTCTACAAGCTCGCAAACAAGACTAAGCCTCGTCTTATCGTTGCAGGTGCTTCTGCATATCCCCGCGCTATCGACTTCAAGCGTCTTTCCGAGATAGCAAGAGCTGTCGGCGCACTCCTTATGGTAGATATGGCTCATATCGCAGGTCTTGTTGCTGCAGGCTGCCACGAGTCACCTGTTCCCTATGCTGATATCGTTACTACTACTACTCACAAGACTCTCCGCGGACCCAGAGGCGGTCTTATCCTTACAAACAACGAGTTCTTGGCTAAGAAGATCAATTCTGCTATCTTCCCCGGAACACAGGGCGGTCCTCTTATGCACACTATCGCTGCTAAGGCTGTTTGCTTCGGTGAGGCTCTCAAGCCCGAGTTCAAGGAGTATCAGCAGAGAATAGTTGCCAATGCAAAGGCACTGGCTGACGGTCTCCTCAAGAGAGGCTTCAACCTCGTATCAGGCGGTACAGACAACCACCTTATGCTTGTTGATCTCCGTCCTTTCAACATCACAGGTAAGGAGCTTGAGCGCAGACTGGACGAGGTATATATCACAGTAAACAAGAACGCTATCCACAACGACCCCGAGAAGCCTTTCGTAACAAGCGGTATCAGAATCGGTACTCCTGCTGTTACAACAAGAGGTCTCGGCGTTGAAGAAATGGAAAAGATCGCTGAGTACATTTACCTCTGCGCTACAGATTTTGAGAACAAGGCTGACGAGATCCGTGCAGGCGTAAACGCTATCTGCGAGAAGTTCCCTCTTTATAAGTAATCAATAATCATCAAGGGACGGACGCACTGTCCGTCCCCTTATTTTATAGAAATTATTATGCACAAGATATTCGGATCAAAAGATAACATACAATACTGCGACAGAGAGGGTGCATACTTTATCCTTGTCAGCAATGGAAAGCTCGGTGTGATACACACTCCTAAAGGATATTTCTTTGTTGGCGGCGGAATAGAAAATGGCGAATCTCACTCTGATTGCGTAAAAAGAGAAAGTCTTGAAGAAACAGGATCTACAGTTTCTGTAAGAGCAAAAGTATGCTCTGCCGAGACATATTGCTTTCACAATGAAATAGGTTATTTTCACCCCGTCCAGACCTATTACACAGGTGAATTTACTTCAAAAGTATCCTCACCGGCAGAAAATGGCCATGAATTCTTGTGGATCAAGTACGAAAACATCAAAGGAAAAATGTTCTGGGAAATGCAGAACTGGGCACTGGATTTTGTATACAAACAATACATATTCCGATTATCATAAAACAAGGTATTAAATATGGATCTTCACATTAATTCACTCTATCTTTGCGTAAATGATATGGATAGAGCAATAAAGTTCTATGAGGAACTTTTTGAACAGGAAGTTACTGAAAGAGATGAATTGTACAGTGTTTTTGAAGTAAACGGCTTCCGTCTTGGATTGTTCGCTTATAAACTTACTAACGAAACTCACGAATTCGGAAGCAACTGCATACCGAGTTTCAGCGTTGACGATCTCAAACTTCTTGATGCCAAGCTCAAGGGAAAAGATATCTGCTTCCCTATAACCCGCATAGGAAATAACTGGGTGGCAGAGTTTGTTGATCCTGAGGGCAATCACATTGAAATGACTGCACCTGCAAAGTAAAATGAAAGGAGAACTGCTATGTCTGCACCATTAGCCGATAAAATACGCCCGAAAACACTTGCTGATGTTGTCGGTCAGGAACACATACTCGCCGAGGGAAAGCCGCTTCGACGCATTATCGAAAGCGGAACAGTTCCGAATATGATATTCTATGGTCCGTCGGGCGTAGGAAAGACAACCGTTGCGCGTATTATCGCCGAAAACTGTGGTATGTCGCTGTATAAGCTCAATGGCACAAACGCTTCCCTCTCTGACATCAAGGATGTAGTAGCCGAGATAGGCACATTCGGAAGTGAAAACGGTATACTGCTCTATCTTGACGAGATACAGTACCTGAATAAAAAGCAGCAGCAGAGTCTTCTGGAATACATCGAAAACGGCGAGATAACACTTATTGCTTCGACTACGGAAAACCCGTATTTCGCTGTATATAATGCTGTCATAAGCCGAAGCACTGTTTTTGAGTTCAAGCCTGTTACTGCCGAGCAGCTCATACCTGCGATAAAACGCGCTTTCAGAATCATGTCGGAGGAAAACGGCTACGAAATAGAAGCTTCCGATGACATTATAACCCGTATAGCCTTTAGCTGCGGCGGTGACGTCCGCAAGGCAATGAACACGGCTGAGCTTGCAGTCGTCTGCGGAGAGCCCTCTGACGGTAAAGTAACCATAACCGATGACTCCCTTGAAGTTCTTGCACAGCGCAGCAATATGCGCTATGACCGAGACGGAGACCAGCATTACGATATTCTGTCAGCATTTCACAAGTCTGTCCGCGGCTCTGACGAAAACGCCGCACTGCACTATGCTGCGCGTCTGATCGCCGCCGGAGATATTATCTCGCTTTGCAGGCGTATGCTCTGTATTGCGTCAGAAGACGTGGGACTCGCCTACCCTATGGCTGTGCCCATCGTTAAAGCCTGCGTTGACTCGGCATTACAATTAGGACTTCCCGAAGCTAAGCTCCCCATCGCCGAAGCGATAATTTTAATGGCAACAGCACCGAAGTCCAACAGTGCCTGCATGGCTATTGATGCCGCTCTGGACGATCTGAAAAGCTGCGATGCTCTTGATTTTCCAAGGCATCTCCAGAATGTTCACTTTGACGGCAAGGGTGCCAAGGTCGTGGGACAGCACTATCTTTACCCTCATGACTTCCCCAATCACTATGTAAAACAGCAGTACCTCCCCGATGCACTTAAAGACCGCATTTATTATCATTACGGTGAGAATAAACAGGAGCAGTCAGCATACCAGTACAGACAAAAGCTTCTGAGCGAAGCCGGTAAATAAGCAAGTCCGCAGAAATCTGCGGACTTTTTAATAGCAATATACATAAATTAGCCACGGTAAACTTGATTTTTTTAGTCTTGACAAAAGGCGTAAAAAATGTTATAGTAATTAAGTAGAATACAATTGTTCATCAGTGGTGGACGATTATCAAAAAATAAGGTGATTTTCTATGGATACCAAATCACAGCTTATCGTTGCCGATGCAAGGATACTCCCCGAGGTCTTCACAAAAGTCCTTGAGGTAAAAAAGCTCATGGCACAGAAAGGCGAAAAAAGCTTCGCGTCAGCCTGCAAGCGTATCGGCATTTCAAGAAGTGCTTACTACAAATATAAGGACAGCGTTTTTTCATATGAAGAGCTGTTTAACAGGAAGATCGTCAATATCTATCTGCTCCTCAGTGACAGTCCCGGTATTCTTTCAAGCGCTCTTGTTTTTCTTCATAACCTGAATGCTAATATTTTGACTGTTAATCAGAGTATCCCCGTGGACGGCGCGGCTGCTGTCAATATTTCACTCAGGCTTACCGGCGAGTACGATGAAGAACTCGCTGCACTAAATTCAATTACTGAACTGGACGGCGTTTTAGAGGTCAAGATACTCTCTGCCGAATAGTTTACGGAGGTTTTCTTTTTATGTCAGTTAAATTTGCAGTTTTAGGTCATGGTGTTGTTGGCTCAGGCGTAGTCGAGCTTTTCTATAAGAATAAGAAGATCATCGAAAAGCGCGCAGGCATGGAAATGGATATAAAGTATATCCTCGATCTCAGAGATTTTCCTGACTCGCCTTATGCCGATAAGTTCACCAAAAACTTTGATGATATCCTCAATGATGATGAAGTAGTTTCTGTTGCTGAGTGTATGGGAGGTGTTGAGCCTGCTTTCACATTCGTTAAAGCCTGCCTTGAAAAGGGCAAAAGCGTTTCTACTTCAAACAAGGAGCTTGTTGCAGAAAAAGGCGATATTCTTCTTAAAGCAGCCAAGGAACACAACTGTAACTTCTTCTTTGAAGCAAGCGTCGGCGGAGCTATCCCGATCATCAGACCTCTTCACCGCTGCCTCGCTGCCAATGAGATCACAAAGGTAGCAGGTATCCTTAACGGTACAACAAACTTCATCCTCACAAAGATGTATAATGATAATATGCCTTTTGACGAAGCTCTGAAGCTTGCTCAGGAACTCGGTTACGCCGAGAAGGACCCTACAGCTGATATCGAAGGTCATGACGCCTGCCGCAAGATATGCATTATATCTTCTCTCGTTTTTGGAAAGCACGTTTATCCCAAGAGCGTTTACACAAAGGGAATCAAGGATATTCAGCTCTGTGACGTAGAAGCTTCTGATGTACTCGGTTACTCTATAAAGCTCGTTGCTTCCGTTACAAAGCTCGATAACGGAAATATTCTCCCCTGTGTAATGCCTACGCTTGTTTCCTATGACAACATTATGTCAGGTGTTAATGATGTATTCAATGCGGTTCTCGTCTACGGTGACGGTATAGACCAGACTATGTTCTACGGACGCGGTGCAGGAAAGCTTCCTACTGCAAGTGCTGTTCTGGGTGACGTTATTGAAGCTGTAAAGCACAAGGTAACGGTTTTATCACAGTCATGGGAATCTGCTTCGGACGACTCATTTGTTTCAAAGATCGATGAATTCAGATCACGTTGGTACTTCAGAGTTCCATCAGGCTCAGCAATCGAAGGCGTTGAGGTTTACAACAACGACAACGGTATGTCATTTGTTACTGAGAAGGAGCTTACTTTCGCTCAGGCAGAAGAAAAGGCTAAGGAACTTGGCGCACTCGCTTGTCTCCCTGTTCTCGAATAATAACCAATACAAGATACTTCCGATATCTTTTGGAAGTATCTTTTTATATAACTCAATGAGGAGGTCACTATGGCATCAAGCAAAGAATATCTTAACTTTATACTGGAACAGCTTTCGGAACTGGACGGAATTACATACAGAGCAATGATGGGAGAATTTATTATTTATTATCAGAATAAGATCATCGGAGGCATATATGATGACAGATTACTTGTCAAAGATGTCAGATCTGCCAGAGAACTGATGCCCGACGCGCCACTCGAACTGCCGTATGATGGTGCTAAGAAGATGATACTGGTAACAGAAGTTGATGACAAGGATTTTCTTAATAATCTCATCACTTCTGTCTATGAAGAACTGCCTGCTAAGAAGAAAAAATAATGCAAAAAGCCCGTGAGAGTCTTCCCACGGGCATATTTTTATCTCTTTACGAAATACTCCTCATACCATACGAGGAATGTATAAATGGTCCAAACCTTACGCCAATTATCAGAATTTCCGCCTACATATTCATCGAATATCGCATTGATCTCATCCAGATCAAAGAACTGAGCTGCCATGTCACTTTTGAACTTTGCGCGTACATCGGCATTGTAGCGCTCGTCTGCAAGCCATATTCTTATCGGTACAATGAAACCGAGCTTCTTTCTGAATGCGATCTCCTCAGGAAGAACCTTTGCTGCAGCTGTTCTGAAAGCTACCTTATTCGTCTCCTCGTTCACCTTATACTTTGAAGGCATACGAGAGGCGATGTCAAATATCCTTCTGTCTGTAAGCGGCATACGGATCTCCAGTCCGCAGGCCGTGCTCATCTTGTCAACGTTGAGGTAAATATCGCCCTCAAGCCATATCTGGATATCAACGTCCGACATCTTTGTGAGAGGATCAAGTCCCTCAGTCTCGTCATATATATACTTTACAAGATTGATCGGAAGCACATCCGGATCATAATGCTTGAGAATACGCTGCTTTTCATCTTCTTTCATTATATTTGTATTGCCTACATAGAAAGTCTTTAGATTATCTCCATAGCGCTCTGCATTTCTGTACATATTATATCCGCCGAAGAATTCATCAGCTCCCTCGCCCGAATAGCAAAGCTTTGTATGCTCGGCAGTAGCCTTACAACCAAGAGTGAATACGATAGCTGAAGCATCTCCAAGCGGCTGTTCCATATTATACATTACAAAAGGAACTATGTCAAAGAAGTCCTGAGGCTGTATCTTCGCGATGCTATGCTCAACATTGAGCAGCTCAGCTGTCTTTGCAGCGACTCTCGACTCATCAAACCGCTCCTCATCATAACCGCAGGAATCAGCTCTTTTTGCGTCAGACATAGCGAGAACATATGAAGAATCAACTCCGCCTGAAAGGAATGACTCCGCGATCTCATCCTGATCCTTGACTTCGGGGAAGATATTCTTCAGAGTTTCATGTATCTCATCTGCCCAGTCATCAAGAGACTTGCTGTCGTCCGCATGGAACTCAGGGGTCCAGTAGCGTTCAACAGTAAGCTTTCCGTTTTCAAATTCAAGCCAGTGTCCCGGCATAAGCTTCTTTACACCTTTAAAGAATGTATCCTCACCGGCTACATATGTGAGGGTCATGTAGATCTGGAGCATATCAACGTTGAGCTCTTTAACAAAGCCCTGCTGTTTCATTATATCTCTTATATAAGTACCGCAGAGCAGCCTGTTATCTGCTGTGATATAATAATAGAAAGGTTTTGTTCCGAACTGATCTCTCAGGCAGAAATACTTGTCCTTTTCTGTATCATAAAGTGAAAATGCGAACATTCCGTAAAAATGATCTGCGAGCTCTTTGCCCCATTTTTCGTAAGCAGCTACAATAATAGCCTTCTCACGTTCTTCTCTGGTAAGAGTATCATCAATGTCAAGCTCCTTGCAAAGCTCTCTCCAGTTACGGATATGTCCTCTGTAATCGCATATTTTAATCAATTGAACTCACCTCGTAAAGTATTGCTTATATTTCCTCATAGTTCTGCGGACGGTTCATGAGCGCGCCGAGAGCAAGCCTTACGTCTCCGCCGTTGAAAAGTACCTCATTGAGCTGCTCCGTAATAGGCATTTCAACGCCAAGGCGCTTGGCAAGATCATATGCAGCCTTGCAGCAGAAGTAACCTTCTACAGTGCCCACACGCTCGACAGCTTCCTCAGGAGAAACTCCCTGTCCGATAAGTATGCCCGCGCGCCTGTTACGGCTGTGCATACTTGTGCAGGTAACTATAAGATCACCTATTCCTGTAAGACCACTGAATGTGGCGATATTAGCTCCACAGGCTTTACCAAGGCGAGCGATCTCGTGTATGCCTCTTGTCATCAGCGCAGCCTTAGTATTGTCACCATATCCGAGGCCGTCACATATGCCAACACACAGTGCTATTATATTCTTCAGAGCTCCGCCTATCTCACAGCCCTTTACATCATCATTAAGGTATATCCTGAGATAGCTGTTTCCGAATTCCCTCTGTACCAACTCAGCCGCATCATGATTTTCAGAAGCAGCAACTATTGTTGTTGGAACGCATCTTGCAAGCTCCTCTGCGTGTGAAGGACCTGAAAGGACTACAAGCTTATCCGTATGTATCTCTTCCTTTATGACCTCGCTGAGAGTCTTGAGACTTCCCTCTTCGAGACCCTTACCTGTGTTTACGATAACCATATTATCATCAACATAAGGAGCAGCTGCCTTTGCCACATCCCTAACAAATGATGACGGTATACCGAATATAAGCACCTCGCAGCCCTTTATACATGAAATATCACTGGTCATTGCAATGCTTTCCGATACAGGTACTCCCGGTAGCTTCTGAACGTGCTCACCGTGGGAACGGATATCATCTATCTCCGACTGGAATTTCGACCACACAGTAACATCATGTCCGCAGTGCTCAGCCATTATAGCAAGACTGAGTCCGAAACCGCCTGAACCAAGTATAACGATCTTTGCCATAACATTCTACTCCTTCCGCATTGAGCCTCAGTTTATATTTATGGTCTTGAATGAGAATTTATTCTCATTTCCGTCAAGAAGTCTCTGGATATTGGAACGATGCATCCAGATGACCATAGCCGCCATTGGCAGCGACATTATCAGATACAAAAAGCTTCTTCCGAACGAATATCCATCGATAAGCCACGACATAAGCAAAGTTGCAAGCGGACAATATGCCGTTGAAATGATAGAAGCAAGTGAAACATATTTTGAAAGTGCAAGTATTACTGCAAAAATCGCGAGAAGTGCCAGAAATACCTTATAGTCTACAGCAAGGAATGAAGCTGCTCCTACAAGCACGCCTTTTCCGCCTTTGAAACTGTAGTATATCGGAAAAACGTGTCCGAGAATAGCAAAAAAGCCTGCGATATATCCGATGTAATGAGTATCATTACCCGGCATAAGTCCCGCATGAAGCAAGTGACAGAGGCCTCTCGCAAGAGCAACAGCGATTATTCCTTTCAGGAGATCACCGAGAAGTGTAAAGAGAGCACAGCTCTTGCCTGCACATCTGAGCGTATTGGTCAGACCTGCATTCTTGCTTCCCATATCACGGATATCGCGTCCTGTCATCATTCTTACAACTATGATGGAGAAATTAAGACTGCCGAGAAAATAACCAAGTCCTGCAGCAGCGATGATAGCAAGAAAAACTTTCATTATTTATCATTTCCTCCCCTCTCACGAACTATAAAACGAACAGGAGTGCCTTCAAGTCCGAATGTAGAACGGATCTGGTTCTCAATATATCTTCTGTATGAAAAATGGAAAAGATCCGCTCTGTTAACAAATGTAACGAATGTAGGCGGCTTTGTAGAAGGCTGAGTCATATAATATATCTTCAGTCTCCTGCCCTTATCCGAAGGCGGCTGAACTCTTGTGGTAGCATAGGCAAGCACATCGTTCAGCATACCTGTTGAGATACGCATACTGTTCTGCTCATAGGTATACTTTATAAGCTCATAAAGCTTATTGATGCGCTGTCCCGTTTTGGCGGATATGAATACAAAGGGAACGTATGACATGAAGCTGAAATCATTCTCAAGCTTTGTTCTGTACTCCTGCATTGTCTTGTCATCTTTTTCGATAAGGTCCCACTTGTTAACAGCAACTACGCAGGCTTTTCCCTGTTCATGAGCGTAACCTGCTACCTTTGAATCCTGCTCTGTAAAGCCCTCAGCCGCATCAAGCATTATTACGCAGACATCTGCACGATCAACAGCCATATAAGCCCTCAGAACGCTGTAATGCTCGACTTTTTCGGTTACTTTAGACTTTTTTCGTATACCTGCTGTATCAATGAACACAAACTTTCCGTATTCATTTTCGATAACTGTATCCGTTGAGTCACGGGTAGTTCCTGCAATATCAGAAACTATCACTCTCTCCTCGCCTGCTATCTTGTTGATGAGGGAGGACTTTCCTGCATTTGGCTTTCCTATGACAGCGACCTTAATATGATCCTCATCATATTCTGCCTCCTCGCTGTCGGGAAGGCTTTCGTAGACCTTGTCCAGCATATCGCCTGTTCCATGGCCATGAACAGAAGATATGGGGTAAGGATCGCCAAGTCCAAGATTATAAAACTCATAAAGCTCCATAGGCGGATCACCAAGGTTGTCCACCTTGTTTACCGCAAGAACAATCGGCTTTCCGCTTTTCAGAAGCATCTGGGCAACTGCATAATCATCAGCAGTCACTCCGCATCTGATATCTGTAACAAAGACAATAACGTCTGCTTTTTCAATTGCAAGCTCAGACTGCCTTCTCATCTGAGCAAGGATGACATCATTACTATCGGGTTCGATACCGCCTGTATCTACAACCATAAATTCTTTACCGCGCCACTCACACTTAGAGTAGATACGGTCTCTGGTTACACCGGGAGTATCCTCCACAATGGAAAGGCGCTGGCCTATAAGTTTGTTGAAAAGGGTGGACTTTCCTACATTAGGACGTCCGACTACTGCAACTATCGGTAAAGGCATATTCTATTCCCCTTTCTATATTTTGATTTAACTTATTATATCAAGAAGCTGTTCAGCTTCGTATGATCGTGAATTATTTGAACTGATCCCTGTACATCAGTATGTTATACCCATTATTGCGTCAAGAAGCTCATATCCGTCGCTGTTAGTGGAAGTAAGCTTAACATTAAGTTCCTTCTCCACATCAGATACTGTAAGATCGTCAAGGAATACATCCGAATCCCTTCTCAGCATTGCAGAAGAAATGAGAAGCTCGTCCCCAAGGTCCTTTCCTTTCAGCTGAGCAATAAGATCCTGAGCAGTTATCAGCCCCGTAACCGTTATAGTTTCGCCAAAGAAATCATTTCTTATACGATAAACATCGCACTTTAACTGCGGAAATCTGATTTCAGCCTTTTTAGCAAGACTGCTTATGGTAGAAAACGGAGAATAGCCGGTAGCAATGGAAACATGGCGCTCGCCGCCTTCCCATTCGGCCATATCCAGAGCCTTATCGAATTCATCGATAAGCGATCTGAGCATTCCGACGCCGTTTTCATACTGAGAGAAGTCCTCATAAGCCTCCATAGGAGGAAGCTCACGCTCAGCTATCAGATAGAATTCGTCTGACGGAAAGACAGTTCTTGTACCAAATTTTTCGAGGAACACCTGCTGGAATTCTTCGATTATATCGATAGTTTCGCCTGCTGTTTCCTTAGTAAAGCCGACGAGGGGATAAAGTCCCTTTCTGAACTTTGTAAGTCCTACGGGCACAACAGCCATACTTGTGATGTTTGGCATAAGTGTACCCAGATCAGTAAGAGATCTCCGTAATTCATCGCCGTCATTAAGTCCGGGGCAGCATACTATCTGACAATTAAGCTTAATACCGCTTTCGGCAAGCTGCCAGATATACTTCAGCTTCTCACCTGCAAAGCGATTGTGCATCATTTTGACTCTGAGTTCAGGATTTGTGGTATGGACAGAAACATTGATATTCAGCTTCATCTCAATTATTCTGTCTATATCCTCCTGATGAAGATTGGTCAGGGTAACATAATTTCCCTGCAAAAACGAAAGACGTGCATCGTCGTCTTTAAAATAAAGAGTTTCTCTCATCCCGGGCGGCATCTGATCTATAAAACAGAAAACGCACTTATTACTGCATGACTGTTTGCTGTCCATAAGGAAAGTCTCGAATTCAAGCCCGAGATCGTCGTATTCGTCCTTACTGATATCCAGATTAATTGTTTCGTTTCCGCGCAGCAATTCAAGAGAAACTTCAGTATCGGCAGCATAATACATATAGTCAAGGACATCTTTTATACCATGACCATTAATTTTAACGAGTATATCGTCTTTTTTTACTCCGCATTTGTCCGACGGAGAGCCATGCATAACGCTGTTGATCTTAACCATAATATTACTCCAAATACTTAAAAAGGAGAGAAGGATCTCTCCTCCTCTCCTTCTCTTTTATCGGATCAAGCCGATTATTCAGCGTCGATCTTAAGGACCTCAACGCCCTTATAGAATCCGCAGTTTTTGCAAACCTTGTGCGGAGCCTTATATGCGCCGCAGTTATCACACTTGGACATTGCGGGTGCTTCAAGCTTCCAAACTGCAGAACGTCTCTTGTCACGTCTTGCCTTGGAAGTTTTTCTCTTCGGTACAGCCATTCTGGCACCTCCTTACAGAGCTTCACAGCTCATTATTATTAAGATGATCGCACTGCATTTCATTAAGATCACAGCCGCACACCATACAAAGTCCCTTACAATCTTCTCTGCACAGAACCTTTGTAGGTAGACTGAGAAGCATATCAGTCAGTGCAATTTCATTCACTTCAATGCTCTCGCCGTCAGCGACGATATAGTCGTCGTTATCGCTGTTGCTGACGGAAGGAACAACAATATGTTCAAAGCTGAGATCATAGTTCTTTGAAAACTCCTTCAAGCACCTGTCACAGGTGTGGAGCATTTCAAACGAAGCGGAATATTCAAGATAAACGACTCCCGCACGGTTATAGAACTTTCCATCGAGACTTACAGGAGTACTGAAAGTGAAGCCTTTCACTCCCTCAAGTTCATCAATGCCGATCTCATAGCCGAATTTCTTTGATTCTCCAACGATATCAAATATCTGTTTTAAATTGATCTTCATATTATAATCCTTCAGAGCACCATAAGATATATTATACACCAGATGACAAGATATGTCAATAGTTAGGTGTAAATTTTTTCGGTTTTAAGACTAAATTACTTGATAAACTGCTTAACGCTCTCAGGAAGCTCAGAATCATCAGCAGAAACTGTGAATACAACAGTTGCTTCCTCACCTGTGAGCTTGTCGAGCTTCTCAAAGAGGTTGCCGAGTACATCGTAATCGCGGCCAACTATCTTGAGGATTCCGTCAACAAAAACGTCCTTGATATCGTAATTGCCTGCGAGCATACCTGCAACGAAGCCGTAGAATGCATCTGCGCCCTCGATAGCAAAGCTCTCTGTATCGCACCATCTAACTCTGAAGCTGATAGAACGTCTGATATTATCGCCCTTTTCGATGCAAACGAGGTTGCCGTTTGTTGACTTTACAGCATCGTTGATCTGGTCGATGAGTATCTTTGTCTTACCTGTGCCTTTTTTACCTGTAATAAGTTTAATCATAATTTACTCCTTCCATGCCTTTCAGCATTTATGACGTATTTTATTTGTATTATGAGCTAAACAGACCGATCAGCCAAGCTTAGCTTCAAGAGCAGCCTTTGCGCCTTCATAACCGGGCTTGCCGAGAAGAGCGAACATATTTGACTTATAGCTTTCAACGCCGGGCTGGTTGAAAGGATTAACACCGAGTACATAACCGGAAATAGCACAAGCCTTCTCGAAGAAGTAGATCATATAGCCTACATTTTCCTCAGTTGTGTCATCGAGTTCAAGAATGATATTGGGAACTCCGCCCTCAGTATGAGCAAGAACTGTACCCTCAAATGCCTTTCTGTTAACAACAGACATATTCTGATTTGTAAGGAAGTTGAGTCCGTCAAGGTTCTCAGCATCAGGCTCGAGGAAAAGATCAGTCTTAGGCTTCTTTATATCAACAACAGTCTCAAAGAGTATTCTTGCACCATCCTGGATATACTGACCCATAGAGTGAAGATCTGTTGAGAAAACAGCTGCAGAGGGGAATATGCCCTTGTTGTCCTTGCCTTCACTTTCGCCGAAGAGCTGCTTGTACCACTCAGACATCATAACGAAGCTGGGGTCATATGAAACCAGCATCTCCACAGACTTGCCCTTTCTGTAAAGGATATTTCTGAGAGCTGCATATTTATAACAGTCGTTATTATCGAAATCAGCGCAGAAATCAGCCTGTGCCTTCGCAGCGCCCTTCATAAGAGCGTCGATATCACAGCCGGCAACTGCGATTGGAAGAAGACCAACAGCTGTAAGAACAGAGAAACGTCCTCCTACATCATCGGGAATAACGAAGGTCTCATAGCCCTCAGCGTCTGAGAGGTTCTTGAGAGTTCCTCTTGCCTTGTCAGTAGTAGCAAAGATACGGTTCTTAGCTTCTTCCTTGCCATATTTATCCTCAACCATCTTCTTGAAGATACGGAAAGCAAGAGCGGGCTCTGTAGTTGTACCTGACTTAGAGATAACATTTACAGAGAAGTCCTTGCCGTCGCACAGGGCAATGATCTCATTGAGATAAGCAGGATTGATGCTGTTTCCTACATAGTAGATGTCAGGAGTGTCCTTCTTCATATTATTATAAAGAGGCGACTTGAGAAGCTCGATAGCTGCTCTTGCTCCAAGATAGGAACCGCCGATACCGATAACTATAAGAATATCGGAATTAGCCTTGATCCTCTCGGCAGCAGCCTTGATACGAGCAAATTCTTCCTTATCGTATGCTGTAGGAAGCTCTACCCAGCCTAAAAAGTCATTACCGAGACCTGTCTTGCTGTGAAGGGACTGTGCTGCGGCTTCAACCTGAGCCTTGATACCAGCCAGTTCGTCAGCGTTGACGAAATCCTTCAAGTATTTGGTGTTGAGTTTCAAAGACATTAAAATTTACCTCCAATATGTATGGAAAGCCATACAAATATAATTTACCATCTTTATGATACTATATTTTCGGATTTTTTTCAAGTCCCTTTACATAACATTTTCAACATTTGTACATTTATGACTATTTCAACATCATTTTTCTATCAGTTTCACCAACAGTTTCTCCAATACATAGGTAAAATCCAGTCTTGGTACAGCCGATTTTGTTATAATATCAGCCTCAAAAACAAGTTTATCTCCATTGTAGAATGCTGCTGTCCCCACCGGCTGGTCGGCTCTCACGGGAGCCGTGAGAAATTCAGGAATAACGACCTTTGTTCTCAGCTCAGTCTGTTCACGAGGAACCACGGTTCTTCCCTGCTCTTTGATACATATTTCTACAGCAGATTCTGTACCACTGCGAACAAGAACAGGTTTCAGCATTTCCTCTGGGAACATCGTATCGGATACTTTATAATTATAACAGGCTTGCTTGATAAGCTTTTTCGCGGATTTGAAAGTTTTTTCGGCTGTATCAGCTCCAAGGATAATTACAATAAATGCGGTCCCGTCACCCTTTCTGCCGCCCTCAGCTATACAATATCCCGATCTGTCAGAATGACAAGCCTTGAAGCCTATGTGCTTATCATAATTCCTTGCCAGATCGTTTTCACTGACCAGTTCGACCTGTCCGTTTTTCACAAAATCTCTCCAGATAGTAAAATACCTCTGAAGAAAGCTGTGTTTGGCAAGCTCTGAACAAATAACTGCCATATCATGAGCTGTTGAATATGATGCATCATCACTGTAACCATATGGAGTCTTGAAAAATGTATCTCTCAAGCCAAGATCAAATGCCTTAGCGTTCATATCATTAACGAAATCACCGATACTTCCCGAAGAATTCTCTGCAAGGACTGTAAGAGCATCATTTGCATTTCCCACTATAACGCTTTTCAGCAGCTCATCAACAGTCAATGCATCACCGCTTTGCAGCCATATCACCGAGCCTTTTGTACCGGTAACACTGTCAGAAGCGGTAAGGATATCGTTGAAAGTATATTCGCCCGAATCAATATCCTCAGCTATAAGCAAAATACTCATCAGCTTACTGAGATATCCGATATCAAGTCTACGCTCCGTATCAACGCCTTCTATCATCATTCCGGTATCCGCTTCAATAACAATATATGAAGCAGCTGTCAAATCATCTTTTTTATCCGCCGCAAGAATAAATACAGACGAAAACAGGACGGCAGAAAGAATAACAGCAACTCTGAAAAAAATACGCATATAATCACCTCAGTGAATAATATGCAGCTTTTCCAAAATAAATGAAAAGGAGCAGCCGAAGCTGCTCCCACTCATCAAACCTTATGTGCAGTTATAATAAACGAATCCTTATTATCTCCTGAAAGCTCGTAATTCCCGGAAACAGGCACTCTCGTTGTGAGCTTGTCCTCATTTCCGCTTACAGAGTATATCTGATAAGCTTCTCCGTTAAAAGTAAACGTATACGGATCCTCAAATGTGTACTGTTCAAGGAACTCAACATACTCCTCAAGGCACATCTTCTTCTGTGTGCTTATGGCTGCGTGTATCTCTCCAACATATCTGAGATGCCACGGACAGTACTCAGAGCCTGTCTTCTCCTTCTTTCCTTCGGGATATCTTACTATAAAACCGTATTTCCAACAATTTTCGCCTATCCAGCCTTCAGTGTCATATCCATCATAAGATATAACAGAGCCATAAGCATTAAGTGCCAGATCAACACAATATCCCGCCTTTGACTCTGCAAAAGCCTTAGGGCAGAACGAACCATCTCCCGTATATGTATCGGTAGTACCGTAAACAATGAAGTCTGCAAGCCCTGTCTCGTTTGCATAATCTTCCATCATGCGGTTAAGTGCTTCTGCGGCATCTTCGTTGAGTTCAACTTCTTCGTCAACAAGACTGTAAAACTCGTTTTTTTCATCAGCAAGATCGATCATCGTTCCCTGATGTGAAACCTTTGCAGGCGATTTATCATTAAAAACGGATAAAATTCCGTCTGAAACGTCCTTTTTATAAAGCTCGCACTCAGAATATCCAAGGTACTTTACACCTTCAAACGCGGTAGTTCCCTGATCTGTTGTGCTATAACTGAGAGTGTTTCCAGTCGAAGCCTCAGTATGCGTTTCCGTATTGCGGAAATCACCCTTTATTGTAAGATTGTAGGGCTGCTGAGAGGCAAGTCCTCTCCTCAGAGCATCAGCACTGAAAAGAGTACCGACAATTATACCCATAGCAAGTAAAACACGGCTCACCCTGAGCTTGTTTTTCTTTGTCTCTTTCATTATACATATCCTCCGATATTTGTTCTACATACATATCTTTGTTCTTTATCTTTCGTCAGGCGGCACATAAGCTTTTCCGCCTGCACAGTATTCACTGTACGCACTTAACGTATTATATACATTGTTCCAGTTTGTAGTCCCGCCGCACAGCACAAGTATATATGTCTTTCCGTTTACCTCCGCAAACGTCGCTATGCAGTTTCCTGATTCATCTGTAAATCCTGTTTTGCCTCCGAGTATCTTAACTCCCGGCATTTCATCACCGTACATTCTGCTGAACAACGTGCTGTCAAATATAAGCCCCTCCGGATTCTGTTTTGTCGGAGGTACCTTGTACTCAACTGCCGAAAGGATTTCCCTGCACGTTTTGTTCTGAACAGCATACTCCAGAAGAACTGCAATGTCTTCCGCTGTACTGTAATTGTTTTTGTCGTGAAGTCCTACAACATTAGTGAAATGTGTGCGTTTAAGTCCGATCTCGTCACATTTAGCGTTCATAAGCTTCACAAATTCTTCCTCTGAGCCTGCAACATATTCGGCAGCAGCCAGAGATGCGTCAGCTCCCGAGCATAGGATCATACCGTAGAGAACGTCCTTTAGTGTAGGTGTCTCATCAGGTTCAAAGCCCGCTCGCGAAGCGTCCAGAGTTATATATGGAGCCACCATTTCATGCGTTATCTTAATGGTAGCTGAAAGGTCATCTATATTCTCAACTGCGACAATGAGTGTCATTATTTTAGTCAATGATGCAGGATACAACTGAATGTGCTCGTCCCTGTAAGCAACGACCTCATTATCATCTACATTTATCAGAATAGCATTTCTGGCATCGTATTCCTTTTTGAATTTCTGAGACTTGTCCGTCTTTTCAGGAAATACAACAAAAGGCACCGCCGTTTCCTCTGATTGTTCTGTAGTGGGCTCGGCATATACAGACAATTCGTCTGTAGTTTTTACTGCTTCAGCTGATATTACAGATGCAGCAGAATCTGTACGTCTGCTGTGCCTGCTCAGATACCTCGCAGTAAAAGCGCCAATAAATATTAGAACTAAAAGGAAAACCGCTGTGCCTGCCTTAAACAAGTTAGCATTGCGCTTTTGTTTCCTTCTTTTGTTCATTCTACACCTCAAAATTTTATATCTCTGTATATTTTATTATAATACAAATTCCGTTTATTGTCAACAAAATTTGCGAACTCGGATTATTTCTACGATTTGCACAAAGAGCACGCATCATCTTATAGCGATTTAACAAATTACAGTGTTGAATAGCTGTTGAAAAAAGCTCCCATGAAATACACAGGAGCTTTTGGCTTAAATATCGACAGCGATGTGATCCTGTTTTTCAAACGAATACAGGTACGCTTCTTTTACATTTTTCTTAGTTGTAAGTTCGATCGCAGCTTTATACAGTTTCAGCTGCATAGAATAACGCTCTTTGAGCTTTTCAAGTGACACTCCCCTGTCTGATTTATAATCTACGATAACGATACCGTCAGCCTCCTCAAACATGAGATCGATTATTCCCTTTATCATACCGTCGGATTTCTTCAGCTTATCCAGAGCTTCGTTATCTATGTCGAGTTCTGACACCGCTACCATGAATTTCTTCTCGCGAACATATTCCTTTGCACTGCATATCCTTTTGTAGAGCTCTCCTCTGAAAAAAGCGGAAACATTATCTCTGTCAATGGACTCTGCCTCAGCTTTGCTGATATAACCCTTTTCCGTCACACTCGCTATTTCCGCTCCGACATTATTTATCGCTCTATCAAAATCGCAATACTGGAAGAATGTGTGTATAGCTGTACCCCTTTCAGCACCTGTGAGCTTTGAACTCTCAGAGCGGAACCTCGGTCGTTTAAGCTTCATATCGAATGGTTCTTCGCCGTCCTTCAGCTTTTTGGTTATCTGTGTTACGCTGAGCTTTGCAGGCGTTTCCGACAAAGTACGGTCATACGAGAAAGAAATGATATCCTTCATATTATCTATCATCATTTCATCAGGTGCCGACTCCTCAGAAACCTCTTTCTGCTCTGCTTCTTCAGGACTGATACCACTTACTGTTTCATATTCAAAGAGTCCGACCATATCTTTATTAACGTACGGCAGCATCGATCCGGTATCTATGCCGATTTTTTCTGCGATCTCATCAAAACAAGGAGTACGGAGGACACTCAGCCACATCCAGTCCGAGAAGCTTTTCGCTTCACTTACAGCTTCGTAAATATCTCCGTTCTGAAGAATAACACTGTCTATTAGTGTACTAACTCTTTTTAAAGCCTTTTCTCCGCATTTCAGATTAATAAACAGCTTCTGCTGAGCTCTTGTCAGTCCAACATAAAGCAGACGCATCTCCTCACTTCGTGTGTCACGTTCTTCCTCGCCCGCAAGCATTACTTGCTGAAAAGTTTTGTATTTTCTCAGAAGCGTAGGATCATAAAGCACATATCCTATTCTTCCGTCCTGACTGCACATGACAGGCTTGGAATCAAATTTAAAGTTTACAGATGTCTCCGCAATGAACACAAACGGAAATTCAAGGCCTTTCGAGCGGTGAAGTGTCATTACCGAAACATAATCGCCGGCAGATGCCGAAACCTTTCCTTGTGCATAGTCACCGTTTTCCATGACTCTGTCAAGGTGTCTGAGAAATCCGTTAAGCCCCCCAGAGCCGTCAAAAGCCGCTGTATTTTCATAATTCTGTGCATACTGTATGAGAGCACGAAGATTAGCGCGTTTTTTGTCACCGTCATTGTAAAGCTCCATTACTGAAATAAAGTCGGTGGTATCGTATATCTCACCTATCAGTTCACCGATCGTCATGGTCACCGAGTCGAGTCTGAATCTGTCAAGGGACTCCAGAAACTCTCGGCAGCTTTCCATCAGAAACATATCTTCACATTCGGCGTATTCTCCGTCTGCTATTCCTCTTATAACAGGAAACAGCGGTTTCTTTCTGTCATAGGACTTTATTGCCGCTATATCTGATATGCTGAACATATACATCGGGGAGGTCATAACAGCAGCCATTGATACGTCCTGAAGCGGATTGCTGATTATCCTGAGCAGATCTATCAGGACGGCTATTTCTCTTGACTTCAGATATCCCGACTCTTCGCTGCCCTTTGCAGGCATCCCTTTCCTGTTCAGTTCATCGGCATACATATTTATGTGTGCATTATTTCTGACAAGTATACAGAAATCAGACGGCTTGCACGGCCTTTCACTTCCGTCCTTATCGGTCACTCTTACTCCGTTTGCAAGCATTTCGGCAATCTTTGAAGCTGTATATACAGCTTCACGGTTAACTTTTTCAGTTTGCTCATCATCTTCTGGAGCATCATCGTTTATAAACGATATACAAGCCTTCCTGTTTGCAGCTTCATTTTCGGTATACTGAGAAGCTCCGAAAT
>Ga0129317_1000301_pt1 | contig 57084 bp, 88 predicted proteins | sample Cm1ome_FD_94430 | JGI IMG/M metagenome (GOLD analysis project Ga0129317, IMG submission 94430) | Eastern black-and-white colobus group fecal microbial communities from Wisconsin, USA - Cm1105 metagenome | ecosystem: Host-associated > Mammals > Digestive system > Large intestine > Fecal | place... | reverse complement strand
CATTGCTACTTGATGTTCCGTGCAAAGATAAGTGTAAGGCCTGCATTTATTACAAAGATCAAGTTGTATTGTAAAAAATAACCTTAATTATTAATATTCTGTTAATAAAAACACTTATTTTTTAGTTTTTTCAGCTCTGATCAGAGCGTTTTTATAACCACCGAAAGCTGAAAGCGTTGGTATTGCAGGCTTTCAGCTATTTTTTATTACATAAAACAACTTCGTTAAAAAATCATTTAGCGAAGTTGGTAAGAAATTACTTCCACAAAGAATAATTTGGCGAAGTTAATAATAAAAAAAGCTGAGTAACAACCTCAGCTTTTTTTATTATCCAGTTTCAGTATAAAAGAATATATTTATTAAAATAAAAAAGTGAGCGCTGCAACACTCACTTTTAAAAAAACATTCATATGCTAAATGAATTTTTATAAATTTACTGTAATAATAGTAACATACATTAATTTGAAATTCAATTATTTTATTTAATAAAGACCTATTTCTTTAAGAAACTTTTCTTGCTCATAGTTTTTCTCTATATTTATTTTATATGCTCTCTTAGAGAATGGCTCTACTCTTACTATTTTGCTATTAAGCAAAGTTTTATTTTTTATATTTTCTAAATCAGTTTTGCTAGTGATCTCTAACATTCCATACCATTTATTATTTTCGTAGCATATAATGTGAGACCTTATTCTGCCAAAAAATATATCACTATTTAATATATATTCTAATAAGTTTCCAAGTTCATCCCCAACGTATTTTTCAACTTTATTTGTAATGTCGATTAAATATTTTTCCATATAAATCACCTCTATATTTTTTTAAAATTTTAATGGTTTATGTTTCTTTTATAACTAATTATTACTTGTTTTAAAGTCTTTTATTAAAGCCTATGGCTCGCGCCCTTAAGCATTACTCGTAATGCCATTATATGCCTCACAGTGGAGAATGTTCCATATTTCATTAAAATTCATTCTATTTTTTTAATGAAGGCGGTAACTTTGTTATGCATTGTACATATCCGTTGGATCTTGTCTTTATGCTGCACAAAGCATGGTATTGTTTAAGATTGTCTAAATCTTGTGCTGTATAATCTTTAAATCTTGTCCCTAAGTCTTTAAGACAACTTTCATCTGTACCAGAAATTAGTACATAACTAGCATCAGCTGTTAATAATTCTTTCTTTAGATTACTTATTTGACTTATACCATGGCAACTAACTATAAACTTACAATAATATTTAGCAATCTGATTTATTCTTTGCTTAAATAGAATTTCAGTATTTTCAAGCTGATAGATCTCATCAACTATTAATAGTAATCTTTTCTTTTTAGAATCATCCATTATCTCTGCTCTTTGTTGTAGGGCGAACCAAACTTTATTAAAATAATAGCTGCATATAATATCTTTTTCTGGATTTGTACTAGCTATAGAATCTGGTATTTGGATTACTATAAACTTACCCTTTTGCATCTCATCTATTAAATTCACATTATTTTTGCTATCTGTATTAAGCATTTCTTCAAGTGATTCATTCATTTGCAAAGAATAAAGTCTATTTAGTATAGAATTAACCAGGTGTGTTTTAGTGCCAGTTATAGCTCCATTACTTTTACTTTTCTCATCTAAAGCTTTTATATTATAGACACTGTCATTTAAATAAGGTTTTAAATCTTCTGGAATATCATTTATAAGTTTCTTTCTTAAGATATGGTCCTGTAAAGCATCAATCGCTACCTTGAAAGTTTTATCTTGAGACATAGCAATTAAAGTAATACTCATTAATATTTTCCTCATTTGACTCTTAAGTTCTTCATCATTTGTCAAATTGCAGGAGTCTACCAAAGCGAGTATTCCATTCGATTTTAATTTTAACATTTTATATTTTTGCTTAGGTTCTAGATTTTCACTCATTTTTATTTCATTAAAATCAAGCCCTTCAACTTTTTGGGCCAGGTTTATTATTGTTACTTTTTCTTTAGGAATTACTTCTAAGATTTCATTACTTGCTCTGCAAGTTTCTATAAAGTCAAAGAATATTACACTATCTCCATTTTTTATAGCATTATATATAGTGTTTTGTATAAGAGTTGTTTTACCACTTCTAGTAGGTCCAGTATAAACAGTAGGTAAAAATTTATTAGATCCGTCATCAGAAAGATAAATATTTTGTTTGCTATTTCTATAAGAACATGTACCAATAGGTATACTACCTTTCAATATTTCAGCAGGCACTTTTATTTCTTTATGCTTTAGGTAGTCTATATTGTATTTATCCATAAGCTCAGAGTTGCCACATAGTTGAATTAATTGTCCAGCTTCTTGAACGCTCATTATATTGTCTCTAAAATTCTTTTTAGGTACTAAAGCATTATCTTCATCCAATAATGTAAATGAGCTTATAGTACTTTCTAAAGCTTTTTTATTACTACTAGATACTTGTATAGCTACCCTAACAACATCACTCTTTTTCTTATCTAAAGTAGCTTTAGTAAGCTTAAATTCTTCCTGGTTAGTTAATGCATAAGCTATTTCCGTAAACTTATTAACACTATCTTTCTTAGTCATTAGTAGAGCATTAACCATTTCTTTCCCCGTGTTTAGCAATGCTCCGCTGATTCCAGCAACGATGCCATCCGACATCCTAACACTTTCTCTATTTTTTATTTTTTTTTCCGTACATTTAATATAATCTTGAAATTGGATTTTCCCTACCCTGCCAATTTTAAAAAAGTCTAATTTAACTTCTATAAATTCACTTTCATCTAGCATCTCTATATTTTCAATGAGATTATTAATAAGTTCTTGTTGCCTGCTATCTACATGCAAGCTTAATGGATCTTCATTTTTGTAAGCTAACCATTTTTTAAACTTTAGGTCTTTTTCTTTAAACTCAACTTCTGTAATAAGAGAGTCTTTAAAGGTTTCTTGAAGTTTGCTTGCAAATTGTTTAGAAATTTCCTCAGGAACTTTAAAAATAAATCTAGTATCTTTTTTAGAAAGTCTCAATATATAGCTAATATTTGCAAATCCATTTATTTTTAAATGGTCAAATTTATCAGTCTCATCATTGTATACTTTCTCCAACTTTGACAAACTTAAAATAGATCTATTTATATTAGCTGCTAAATCTTTATTATTATAGTTTCTTAGACCTATTATTGGAGTAACTTGTAAGTATATATAATCTCTTTTATTAAACCTAACAATCTTTTTCATGCTATATTCAACCTCCTACTTTAGCATTGAGTATAGCCACCAGCAAATCTTATCAACTGCTAACCCGCATGTAAGTATTGCTAGGTTTTTTATTAATATGCCAAATATCTCTTCGTAAGAAAGGTTAGCGCCAGCTCTCTTCCAAATTGTTTGGCCCACTCCCAAAATTGTATTAAATACAACCATACCTATTAGAACAACTTTAGCAAAGCTGACAACTTCATCCATTACATTTCTAATCGTTGTTGTTGCTCCACCAAGCGTAGCATTGCATGTAGCTAATGTTGGATATAAAACTTCTTTAACAGTAAAACCAGTTATTATAGCTGTACTAGCTAATGTTAAACATACATATGTTCTTAATTTTTTATCTTTAAGTACCTTTCCTGCAAAATTATTTAGATTTTTCTTTTCCTTTGAACTATATTTATAAACAGTCTTATGGTTCTTAATAATACTGATTTCCATATTAAACCTCCAAATTATTTCTAATATGCATAAATCCTAATTAAACTACACACACTAAAATACATACTAAAATTCAAGTGAGGTGATTATAATGCTAGGATTTGGTTTAGTTGATTTACTAGTAGGTTTAGCTGCTGGTGTTGGATATGAAATTGTAAGATTTTTATTTTAAATAATTGATTTTAAAGCCAATGTAGTTACTATATATATAATGTAGATTATAAAAGGACTAACTATTAGCTCTTTAGTACTCCAAAATGCTAACTTAGGAGTTTTACAGACTAAACAAGTTAGTCCTATTATTGGTACAATGGTTGCAAATGTAAACATTAATGGAGCCATCCATTCTAGAATGATTACAAGAACGTTAATTGGATTCTGAAAACACCAGATCGTATCTTTAATAAATTTTGTAGTAGTTGTACAAAATTCAGCTATAGTTTCTAAAACACCTTTATCAATTTCTTGTACCTGTTCAACCACTTCTGTTGTCTTTTCTATAGTATCATTCCCTAAATTTAAAAGTGTAGGTAATAAAAACATGCTATTAAACTTTTTTTTATTACTTTTTTTATGCTCATACTTATAGGAAGTTTGATAATTACTTGTAATACTAATTTCCAACATTACTAATTCCTCCAATGTATAGTTCCTTCAAAAATATACATAGTGAGTTAACTAGGTCAATTTTCATTAGTTAAAAATTGACCTTATTATTTAAAACTATTATTAACTCAACTCAAACATTATACTGAATAAAATCTAATCTCTGATATAAAACTTTTAAAATATTCTCTTAAAATAAGAGTTATTACATTTTCAAAGGTTAAGTTCTCAACAGATTCTCTTCTAAACTCATAAAGATATAGAACGTCACTTAAAGGTTTTAGTAAGTAGTTATCAAAAAATCTATTGGTTAACAAGTTTGGGAATGTTAATTTACCTTTATTAAAAATATTAGTAAAGATTTTATCCAACTCTTTATATATTTCATCACTATCAATTTCATCTAAACTTATATTGTTATCAAATTCTTTGATTTTAAAGTCTACTTTCTTATAGTCACTAGAATATATACTGCTAATTTCTAATCCTAAAGCATCTGCAAAGCACTCTAAACTTTCAGCCATTCTTTCTCTTTTCTTATTTCCAATAACTTCTTTAGCTATTCTCATATAAGTTTCATTGTAATCCTCTAAGCTTTCGGTTTCTCTGTTAACTTTTTCTTCGATTTCCTTTTCACTATTGATCTTTTCGAATGTTGTTTTAAAATAATCCTCTGAATTTGGTAAAAGTTCTAAAAAAGTTTTGAAATTCATTTTATTCATTACAATCATCCTCCTGAGAATTTAATATTGATAAAGGTAAATTTCCTTTTAGGATATCTTTAATAGTAGCTCCTGGTGCTGAAAATTCTTTTAGTCTAGCATAGAGCTGTAATTCTTCTGTTTTACCTTTTGAAAATTCTACTGATATAACAAGTCGAGTAGCCATTTAAAATTCCTCCATAAGTATATTTAAACTTTGCTACACATTGCATCTCAAAGATCAACTTTAAAAAGATTGCTTTAGTAAGCATATAAAACTTATTTCATCTTTCTCTGCATTGTTAGCATTGCTTATAGTACATACTATGTAAGAATTTAAAAATTGCTACACTTTTAAAAAAAAAATTTTTTACTCGAAAATCGAATCTCCCCATAAGGCTTCTTGCCATTCTTGTTCTATTTTAGAATAATCCTCACTTGTATAAGGTCTTTGAGTGAAGTTCACCGGTCTTGATATCACTTTATTAGTCTTTGTTTTTTGTGATTTCTTTTTACTTTCTAATTCTTTATAATGACCTTCAATTGATTCTTTAAATAATTTTATAGTAGTTATATTTCTGTTTATTAAATTTTCTAAAGTTTTAAATAAGTAAGATGGAGCTTTAGCATTATGCTCTGAACAATAAAGTAAAACTTCAGCAACAAATTTTAAGTTGGTTTGATCTATAAATTTCAATAGTTTATTTTTCATATAACTAGAAGGTTTCTTATCAAATGTTTCTTCAAATAATTTATATAAATCCTCTATTGATTCCGTACTACTACTATTACTCATAGTATTACTTAAGTCAGTATAATTAGTATTAGTATTATTATGTACCCCCACTTTCCCATTATATCCATTATCCATACCTTCCCTTTTGGTAGGTATGGCTTTTTTATTTTTTTCATCTTTTTTATCCATACCTACCTTTTTAGGGGTATGGATTTTTTCTTCATGTTTTTTTCTGTTTTGAGAACTATGTACTTTATTAGCTAGCTCTACATCTGGAGCATCTAATAATTCATATTCATAGTAAAAATGTTTTGTTTTTGGATCTTGCATTCTGTACTGAATTAGATATGCAGCATCTTTTAGTTCCTTCCAGGAGTTTTCAAAAGCCTTCTCTCCTTCTTTAAGATGCTTCTTCAATGTATTCTTATATAAAGTAAAATCTTCTATTGTAAGATAACTTTGTATTAAAGCATATAGGCCTTTTGCTTTCAAACTAAGTTTAGGATCTCTTAAAGCTACATTACTTACTTGTGTAAAGTAGACTTTCTTTTTTCTGAATTGACCTGATCTAGCGTTTTCTGACATAAAAAAACCTCCTCATAGAATAAAAAACAAATTTTCATTCTAGAGAAAGTATCCTAAATTAAACAAATATATTATAAATTTATTTGACAAATAGGCATATTTATCATAAAATAAACGTATAATAAATATGTAAAACATTTAGAGATACTTTCTCTAGGGATGGCCCATCAAGTTCTCGGTCCGCTAAAACTTCGAACTTGATGGGTTTTTGCTTTATATCCCGTTTCTTTAAATTATTGATTTAATTTTAGCACATTTGGTAATAATTTGTCTATAATTATCCACATCTTCTCATAACCGTTAGTTATATTTGTGGATAATTTTAATTTTTTAGTTATAAAGTCTTGTTGGATTTGATTTCTAACAAGACTTTTTTATACTTTCTTTTCTTCCAAAATATGTTAAAATGTATGTAAACATATTTTAGGGGGTGTAAACATGACTCTACCAAAAGTTCCTGATAATGAAAAACTAAGTAGAATAATTAGTATTAGAGTCACTGAAAAAGAATATAAAAATTATAAAAAATACAAAGGTAATAGAGACTTAATCGCAAAATGGATACGATTAGCTTTAAATTCTATATAAACATATTGTGCGCATGATATGCTTATACTATTCATTTTGGAATATAAATATAAGCACAATATGTTTATGATATAAACCTATTATGCGCATAAAAATATTTTTTTTAGAAAAAGCTTTAAAATATGCGCACAATATGTATATAATAGGCATATAATTTATTAAACACAATTTAAGGAGAGATTTTTATGAAAATAGGTGTAGATGTAGGATATTCTCATACTAAAGTTTGGACAAAAAATGGTGGTTCAAACTTTAAGAGCACTATCCAAGAAGGTATTTTAGATGTATGCAATTCAATTCATGTACAGTACAAAGGAAAAGATTATACAATAGGGGAAAATAGTGATACTAGCTTATATGATAACAATGTAAATAAAATTGATTCTCTTAACTTTAAACTATGTTTATTTACAGCTGTAGCAATGGCTATGGGAGAAGATCAATTTGTTGATGATGACGTGAAAATAGTAACTGGACTTCCAGCATCTTATTATAACTCACAAAAGGATTCTTTAATAAATGAGTTAAAAGATAAAAGTGTAGATATAGTATTAAATGGTAAACCAAAACATTTTACTATTAAAGAAGTAATAGTATTTCCGCAATCAGCAGGTGTGCTACTATTAGAACCTGAAAAGCTTCGTGGAGATGTTTGTGTAATAGATGTAGGTGGATTTACAGTTGATGTAGCTTATTTTAACAACAAAAAATTAAAAAAATTAGAAACTTTTGAGCTTGGAATGAACATTTTAGGTAAAGCTTTAGTTACTGAAATTAAAAATGAACACGGTATTGCTTATGATGTTCTTAGAGCAGATGATCTTCTTGATTCTCAGGTTATATATATAAAAGGTGATCCTGTAGAAATAGATACTTTAATAGAGAAAATTTTAAAACAACATACTGGACTTATATTAAATAGACTAGAGTCTATAAAAGAGTTTAATGTAAGTAAACGTATATGGATAGGTGGCGGTTCTCTAAGATTAGCTAACAATTTAGGACAGAAACTAGATAAAGATACGATATATACAAATGCTAAAGCTTTCTACACATTAGGGGTGAGTAAGTTTGGCAAAAATTAAGAGAAATTTAAGTTTAGAAGAAGCTATATTAAAGCGAGGATTAAGAAGAGCTGCTGAGCTGGGATTTGATTTTAGCGCTTATGTAACTTATTTGATAAATTCAGACACAAAGAAAATAAAAATCCAAGAAAAAGAAAATTTAGAAAAAAGCTATGAAAAAGAAACTAAGGAAAATGTCCTTAATATACCTGATGATGAGACTTTGAGTGAAGTTGATAATATATTAAATGGTAATGTATAGCTATAATTTTCTATATTAATTATATTTCTGGAGGCGATCGAATGTTTGATATAATAAAAAATTCTGAATGTATTTTAAACGATGAGGAGAATATTACGCTTAAGGATATTTTAGAAACTTTTCAAGAGTTCGATGATTTTATTAGAGAGTGTGAAGAAGAAGAAATGGAAGAGTGTTTAGAAGATTGTCTAGAAGATTACTTGTTTGATGAAGTAATCCCAGGTATAGAGAAATTAATTGATAAGTTTGGAATTGAAGAAGAATAGTAATTAATAAGTGGAGGGCTAAAATGTCTAAAGTTGTTAAAGTTTTAAAAGACACTTTAAATGATATTGACGGTATAAAGAAATTTGTTGAAATAGATTTAAAAGATGTTTATTTTGATTCAGTTTTACACCCTGAAAAACCTGGGTATGCTTATTTAATTACAATAGATAAAAATGGTATGCTTGATGTTTATGAAAGTTTAAAGAGTGATTATATTCCTTATCAAGTAAGAAAAGGTGAAGAATTTATTATCTCTAAAATAAATGCTGATATAGGAAATAAAAAATTTAGAAATAATACTGAAGTTAAAATAGAAGAAATGAGTGAAACTACTAGATTTTTCTTAAGAAAAGAAATAGAATGTTTTCTTCCACCACATTTATACAAACTAGAATGTGAAGATGATCCAGCATTAAGTTTTTATAAAAAGAATTATCCAGAGTATTATTATAAATATTATAGTTATAATAATGCTATTATGCTTAAAGAAAATGACTTGATCTATAAAAACATTGAAAAAGATTGGCATGATTTTACTAAAGAAAAACTTATTTTTTCTATTAAAAAATCTTTAATCAGATTAGTATTAAATTTAGAACAACAGGTTATTACAAATTGATTTTTATCTTGGATTTTTAAGACTAGGCATAAAGCTTAGTCTTTTTTTGAAAAACTATTGATTTGTTACTACATTTGTAGTGATATATAGTTAAAGATAATGTTAGGGGTTGAGAAATATGAGAAAGATATTGAAAACAGAAGTTAAGGAATTTGTAAAAGAAAGTTACAATCACATAATGGATTTTGAATCTAAAAGTAATTTGAAAATGTGTGTTGTGTGTGTACCAACATTTACACTAGAAGGAAATTTCGATGGATTCAAATTTGGTTATACGGAACAAGAACTAGCAAAGGATATTATAGATTTATATGAAAAGAATACTATGGCAGTAGCTATAAGCTATAAGGAAGCTTTAAAAATAAAAATAGAAATAGATGAAATACTTGAAGAATATCGTTCTGAAAGATACATCAAAGACGGTAAGGAATATGTATTCGAAGATGATGATGCATTAGAATTTATATATGAATGTGATATAAACGGAGAAAAATACGAACAGATAAAAGAATACAGTGTAACCAAAGAAGAAGCTTATAACCTATGGATAGAAAAAAAAGAAAAAGAATTTTTAGAAAGAATAAAATTTATAAAAGAGAATATATTTAAAATATAAACTAAGTAAAAAAAGCAAGGTAGGAATTAACCTACCTTGCTTTTTACTATTCTTTATAAGCTAATAAGAAACTATCCTCACCTTTAGCTTTTAATTCTTCTTGTTTTTTTACTGCATTTTCTCTGTCTTTATAGCTTCCAACTACAACTCTAAAGTATGTGTTAGAGTTTTCTGCATTGCCTGGAACGCTTTCAGGCTTTTTTTCAACCTCATCTATAATTTTATCTAATAAACCTTCTGCAATAGCTTTAGCAATAGCCTTAGCATTAAATTTAGCTATATCTGATGAAGAATCTATAAAACAAATTTCTACTAATATAGCTGGTGCATTAGTGTTTTTAATTACATATAAGTTACCAACCTTAACACCTCTATCTCTATAACCATACTGTACTAATTTAGAGTTAACTCTTTTAGCTACTCTTTCTGCTTCTCCACCTCTAGCACAAATATAAGTTTCTGTTCCTACTCCACCACCTGCATTCAAATGGATTGAAACAAAATAATCTACACCTATAGAGTTAGCTTTATTAACTCTATATCTTAAACTTTCATTTACAGTACTAGCACTGTTACAATGACAGTACTTAGTTGTATGTCCTTCTTTTTCTAAGTATTCACTTAAATAAGTAACTACTTGTCTTGTTAAATCTTGCTCCTTATATCCATTTCCTTGTGCTCCAGTATCTGCTCCACTTGTACAATGTCCTGCATCTAATCCAAAAATTTTACTCATATCAATCACTCCTATTAAATTAATTTTTAAAATAATAAAAGGATCTTTGCAGATCCTTTTAACTTATATATTTTCATTTATTGGTTCTTTTTTCTTACCTTCTTTAAGTTGTATTAATGCATTTTTTAATTTTTCTGGAATAGGTGCTCCTAAACTTGCACAATTTTCTAATAAGCTAATCCCTTCATTTGCTATATAAAAATATGCCACCATTGTTCTAAACATCCAACTTCCAGTATTAAGTAATCTATCTAGCATAACAGCAACTATAAGAATTATAAGTATTACACATTTTCGTGCTATTCCTTTAAGTCCTACATCGCTGCTTAATTCTTTATTTACATACCCTCTAATTACACCAGTTAATTGGTCTAACACCATAAAAACAACTAGCACTACTAAAGGTATATCCCATACACCAAATAACCAAGTGAATCCAGTTCCTAATGCTATTATGAATAGTTTAATGTAATCAAATAATTTTTCCATTTATACACCTCTTTTTATTATTTTAAAAAGCAATAAAAAAAGAGCTTTAAGCTCTAATCTTATTGCTAATCTATTTATTAAATTTCTACTTACTTATTACTTCATCTGCTGTCATTAAACTCATTAATTCATCATGCTCTTCTTTAGTCATTCTTCCTCTTTCATAGTACTTTCCAACTTTGTGCATATAATCCTCTCTGTCATAATCTCCGCTTAAGATAACTATTTTCATCATTTCATAAGGAGTTCTTGCCATACTTTTCACTTCACCTTTCTTATTTTTAAATTTTATATTTGAACTTAGAATTGCTAAAGGGATATCTAAAGCAAATTCTACTTCCATTAATCTGAAGTCCATATCCACATTTTGCTTTACAAGTTCTAAATCACTATAAGTTAGTGTTAATGTAGTTGATTCAAAATCTTGTCTTAAACTTCTATTCTCTTTTTCTAAAGTTCTATTTTCTCTATTTAATCTTGTGATAGTAGCAGTAGTATCTACTGGAACCTTAAAACTACTTGTACCAGTAATGTTGTTTTCAAAGTTAATATAAGTTCTTTCTCCGAAGGTTTTTATATTTATATTTTCAATTAAAGGAGTTTCTATAGGTTCTTCTAAAACATAATAAGTATTTACTTTATCTGTTATTATATTCTCTAGTAACAAATCACCTTCTCTATATTCTCTTTTACCTATTCTTTTAATAGCAACATTTCTTATAGTGTTAAGTTCATCTGTTGCACTATTTATCCCTTTAAGTCCTTCATCAAATCCAAATTCTTGCAATGAAATATCCCTTTTATATTCTTTATACTGTTTATAATCAGTAGCTTGCATACCTTCCTCTAACTGTGGTTTTATTACAAGATTGTCATAAGTTGTAACAGTATAGTTAATGCCAAAATACACTTCAATATCTTCATCGGCAGTATAAACATCACTTTTATTGTTGAATAATGGTGAATTGTCAGAAACTTTATTAATCCATAGGTAAACATTTTTTAAATCTTTCCCATTCAATTTATATTTTTTCCCCCTTTTTAACATTATAGGCGGAGTTAAACCTTTAAAACTATGACGACCACCATTTGTTGTTGAAGCCCCGGTTAAAATATATTTTCCATCAGTTGTAATTGTAACTTCTGGATAACTATCCGTTAAGGGTAAAGTTTGTTCCTTTGAAGGCGGCTTTAATAGATTCTTCCCACTACTTAAAATACTAATTTTGTCTTCTTGTCCTCCTAATGATTTAATACCCTCAAAATGAGTTGGAATAAAATCTATATCTCCCTTTATAACCATTAAAGAAAATTTTATCCTTCCAGTTGCATTTATTATAAATATATTTGCATTATCTTCCACCCACTTTTCAGCATTATTCTTGTTTGTAGTAAATGAAGTTTTAAATATACCAGTAGTAAATCCTTCTGGGAGAAATACTTCATCCCCATAACTTTCTTGCCTAATTAATCTAACTGTATTTCTAGTCATTGAACTTAAAGTATTTTCAATAACATTACATATAACAGTATATTTAACGCCATCCTCAACTTGCATCTTTTTATAGTTCATCAAGTTGTTTGTTGTGCTTACATTCCAATCAAATACACCATTGGAACAACTAACCCCCTCAATTAGAGCTGCAACTTTTGAATTAAATAAGTTATTTAAAGTCCTACCCTTTATAACCATATATTTAGTCATACCCTCAACAGTATTTTCTATAACATGACTTTCTTTGTCTTCTTGTTGTAGCATAGAAACTTCTATTTTTTTATTAAGTCTATCTATCTCGTGGTCAATTCTTTCATCGAGAGTATCAAATTGCTCTCCTGTTGTTGCGGATCTAGCGTTCTTTAACTCTTCTGTATTAGCATTTATTTTACCCTCGAACTTATTAAATCCTTCTTCTCTTTTAGTCTCCGCAGCTACTCTTTCATCTTCTGCTGTAACTCTTAAATTTTCAGCCTCTACTCTTCCAGTTTCTGCTGTTACTCTAAGCTTTTCCGCTTCCACCCTGGAACTTTCAGTTTTAACTCTTTTACTCTCAGCTACTTTTCTAGTATTTTCAGCCTCTTCAAAAGTAGCTTTTCTTTCCTCTTCTTTTTGGATAAAAGTAGTATTTCTTTCTTCCTCTGCTAATACTCTAGCTTTCTCAGAATCAACTCTTAACTTTTCAGCTTTAACTCTCTCACTCTCAGCTGTAACTCTTAGTTCTTCAGCATCATTTCTAGCTTTTTCAGATATTTTAAAAGCTTCTTCCCTAACAGTTTCACTTTCTTCAAAAGTTGTGTTTCTGGAATTTTGAGCTTTGTTAAATGCAGCATTTCTAACTTTTTCGCTCTCAATAAATGAAGTGTTTCTTTCCTCTTCTTTTTCAGAAAAAAGATTATCTCTTCTAGTCTCAGCTTCAACCCTTAAAGCTTCAGCTTCTTCTCTTTTAATTTCATTATTTTTTCTTTCCACTTCAGAATCGTTAAAATCAGTATAAGTATTTTGTCTTATAGCCTCAGCTGCTACTCTAGACTCTTCAGATGTTTTTCTTTCTTCTTCAGCTAAAACTCTGTTTTTTTCAGCTTCTTTTCTGTTTAGTTCATCAGTCTTAGCTTCACTGTTAAATTTAATCCTTTCTTTTTCAGATGCTATTCTTAAATTCTCATTAGAATTTCTTATTTCTTCATTTTCTTCAAATAAAGACTGTCTATTTAATTCAGCCTCTACCCTTGCAGCTTCATTAGTTTTTCTTGTATTTTCTGCTAGTTTTCTGTTGCTCTCAGAAACTTTTCTATCATTTTCAGCTTGTATTCTTTCAAGCTCATTTGTTTTTCTTTCTTCTTCTCCTGTAATTCTAATATCTTCAGATTGCAATCTAGCTTTTTCATTTTTTTCTCTTAACATTTCATTAGCTTTTCTTTTTATTTCATTCTCTTTAAATTCAGAATTTATAATTGTTATATCTTCACTAGCTCCTTTTAAAGTTTCTAAATTGTTAACAGCATCATCAACGTATTTAGATACTTTTTCAAGTGTTGGTAATGAGTCGGCACTATCAATGATACTTGCATTCATTGTATTTGAAACAAAAAAATAGAACTCTTTAGTAGTAATTTCTGTTTCTCCAGATACTACATTGAGTTCTAATTTAACTATACCTTCACAATTAACAAATTGATCTTCTAAAATAACTTTTAAGTCTTTTTCTTCTAAGTTTATACCTTCAATTTGTTCTACATATTTACCATCACCCTTAGTTCCTAACACTCTAAATTTACTTCTAGAGTAGTCTTCACTGTCTAGCAACTTAATATTAAGTTCTATACTATCCCCGCGCTCAACACTACCTAAGTTAGATTTAAAGTTGTTTAAATCAAGAAAAAGTTTTTTTAGCATACATTACCTCCTTTATTCATTATTCTAAAGTGATATTTTTAATTGTTCTTTTAATTCAATAGTATTTGTTTCTAAATTAACTTTGTAATTATAAAATAAAGCTAAAAATTCTCCATTGTATTCTACTACGCTTCTTATGCAGTATGATTTTATATCTTCCTCTCTATCTACAAATACATCAAAGTCAACTTCTCCACTAAAAACACCTTCTATGTTTCCAGTGTTTTTAGAATAAAATATAGTCATTTTATTATTCATATGTTATCACCTTCCTTTATGCTGTAGCCATCCAAGCAATATTGATATTGTTTTGATATTCTCCATTCTGAGAATGTGCAAAGGCTTGTATAGTAAATGTAGCATTTGCAATATCATAGCTCTGTACTTGGATTGTTAACGTGTCCAAATTAGTTTGACCTGTTGAATATCCTGCTGGAAAAGCTATTGCTTTAAAATATTTATTTCTGAAATAAGCTGGTAATTGTATCTTAATACTTGTCCAGTTACCATTACCGTACTGTCTTAGGTTAAATATACCAACTTCCATAAGGCAATGATATGCGTGACTCATGTTATTAGCATCAAACCATTCAATTCCTTTTCTCCCGATGCTTGAATGCGTACCATCTTCAAATTCGCTTCTAAGCCCGTCTTTGTCAAATCTATGGTGAGCGGTGTACAATTCATTTGCATTCGGAATCCAATTTAAAAGTTTAGTCCCTTTTCTAATTTGAATTCCAGTAAACCAAGTCACTCCATTTTTACAATTTGAATTAATAGACCCTAAATGTATCCATGTGGTATTTTCTTTAGCTTGAAAAGTGAATTTGATAGTTGTCCATTTATTATTATCTCCTTCAAATATTTCACCGTTCCAAACGCCAGCATTTCTAACGCAAATACCTTGCACTCCATTTTCAGTCCATACTTTGCAGCTACAAGTGTACCATTCGTCAATTTCTAATCCTGTTATTTGCTGTTCTAATCCTTGGTTAGTATCTGTAGTAGTTATTTTACAAGCATATTCATGACCACTTTGAATATTACCACCCCAAACAATAGGTGTTGTTCCGCTTCCCCACTTTGACCAACTTGTTAAATCCATACTAGCAAACTCAGAGTTGTCAACAAAGTTTTTACCTGAAGAATTTTTTATATTTTTATCAAAATTAATTTCAAGATTATCAACTTCTTGCTTAACTACTGATATACTCTCAACTGAATCGGCAATAGATCCCTCTACTTTTGATACAGAAGTTTTTACTTTTTCAGCTAATAGTTCAAATTTAGAGTTTAATTCTGCAGTTGCGTTATTAAATTCTTCACTACCTGGTGTATACGGAAGTAATAATATTCCTTGTTGTAAAGCTACTTCCCTTATATCGATTATTTTTTCATTAGCCTGAAAACTTGAATCTAAATCTGTGCCTATTAAAATATTGCCAATTGAATCAAATGTATTTAAAAATTTAAAAACACAATGATATTCATTTCTTCCATTAACACTTTGAATTACTTCGCAGTCATTTAAATTTATTTCTCCAATATCAACTATTTCACCAGTATTTTTTCTAAATTTAATCTTTATATTAATATCTTTATAAACTATAGCTTTGAAATGTAATATATATTTTTTATCATTTACAATACTAAATTCACTTGTTACTAAAGCTGAGTAAGTATTAGTTATGACAGAAGGAGCTATAAGTCTTATATATTTTTTATCATTAGTATTAGTAAGGTTCTTTACAGATTCCATTTTCATCAAATTCATAAAGCCCTCCTCCTATTGTTACAGTTTCATTCCTTGCTATACTTCCATCAGATTTAAAATAAACCCATTCCTCAAAATTATTTATAGTCCTTCTATACCACCACTGATTCTTTAATTTATATTCTACATTTAAGCCACTTACAGAAATATCTTCTTTGGTTGAAGTAATTACAAAAGTTCCATTCGTCCCAGTATCATAAATAGGAATCCCTTCCCATTGTAAGCATCCTAGTGCTTTTTTTCTATCTATATGATCTATGTTCATAGTTGTAATTAATCCACATTGTGGTTTAATTTCCTCTAAATAAGCTTCAGAGTTTGAGCCATTTGCACCATGATGACCTACCTTAAGAACATCAATTTTTCCTATCTCTCCTAAACAGTGCTTTTCACTTTCTATAGTCATATCACTAGCAAGGAGAATCTTATGATTGTAATGAGTATACAGAACACCTAAACTTCTAGTATTATACTCATCATAGACTTCGTTAGTAGTGTTTATTAATCTTAATTCACCATTATTACTTATCTTTATTACATCAATAATTTTAGCTTCTCTATGTTTTATACCTTTAGCTAAAAATACTTCAAGCATTTTTCTATGCACTGCACTAGTTCCCCAACCTTCTGGTTCTATTTGGTCAACTATATTCCAATCTGCTTCTCTATATATAGCCTCTTTTATAGTAAAGTTGTTACATATAGCTTCTATCCCTCCTACGTGATCCGCATGAGCGTGAGTAGCTATAAATAAATCAATTTCACCTACTCCGTTATTTTTTAAATACTCGATAACTATATTAATAGTAGAATTATAGCCACAATCAACCAGAATATTTTTATCATTTTCTTGAATTAATATAGCATCAGCTTGTTTAGTTGTGTTTATTATATGAATCTTAAGTTCTGTATCACTGGTTACAAAAGATACTGAACCATTTAAAGCTTGCCATTCAGTATTATTATGCGGAAGAGTATTTTTTAATAAATTTATATCAAGATTTTTGTTTAGCTCCTCTTCATTTAGAACTTTTTTTGATCTTATACTTAAACTATTAACATCTAAATTAACATTCCCATAACTATCTATGTCTAAAGTTCTTTTACCATTACCATCTGTAACAGAAAGATTCTTAGCATCTATCCAATTGCCTTTTACAATACCTGCTGTCATATAATCAACTGTAAATATACCAGTGACTAAATTTTGAATAGCCATACTAGAGAAGTAATTTTCAAAGTCATCTACTTTTTTAGTAGTAACTTTCACTTGAGTAGATAATTCAGTTGCTTTACCGTGAGTATTAACAGCTCTTGCTCTGTAATACCAAGTCTCATCAGGTTTAACTTGATGTAAGAATGAACTTGCTTGACCTTCAAAAATTAAATCAAACATATTAGGCTCGAAGTTTTCTGTTTTAGAAGCAAAAACTTGGTAGTTATAATAGACTTTATTCTCATAAGTCCAGGATAAATCTACACTAGCAAACCCTAATACGTTAGCAGTTAGTTGTGGGATAGCTGGTAAGCTATCAGGAAAATCTCCTATATTACCATCTTGCCCAGGAGGACCAGGAGGACCAGGTGGACCTACTTGTGGAGTATTACCACTATTCCCGCCAATTAAATCTCCTAAAGATGCCTTAGGATCACCAAGTTGTATATTCTCGTATCTATCTGTAAGAACATTAAATACAGTTTTAATAACCTTAGCTTGAGTAGTTATTCCATATATTTTATGATTTATAGTAGCTATGTCACATAAAGAAAGTTTTTCCCCTAAATTTTCAAATCCAACACATTTTGAAAGTGGAACAGGTTTTAAATTAAATGTTAATTTAGGAATATCACACTTAGTTTCTATAAAGTATTTTTCCGCTTCTAACTTTAATTTAGCTTGGTTTATTTCATCTTCATCTTTAAATTTAGAAGTTAAATCAACCTCTCTAATATAAGGGTGTGAGTAAAGATTAATCCTTGGGCTATCAACAAATTTCTCATTAAGAGTAATAGTAGTCTCACCATCTGTAGTAGATTTTTTCGCAAATGGATATATCCTAGTTATTAAATCTGTGGTATCCTCAGTACACTCAAAACCTTCTAGGTTTTTACCATATTCTATTGTTACACTATTATCATGTCCACGCCTATTTAGAACGTGAATATTTTCATTATCTCTCAATATCTCTGCACCAGTGCCATAGGTATCTATAATTGAGCCTTCTTTGCCCGCTATAGCGTTCAAACAGTTCGCCATAGACATATTATAGTCTTGAGCATTAATGATGTCTGAGTGCCCTTTGTAGTGTCTAGAAAACTGTGAATTTCTAAATATAGTATTAAGAGCATACTCACAGCTTTGGTTAACTATATTTATATTTTCTATAAAGTCATAAAGCAAATCAAAGGATATATGTCTAGCTATAACTTCAATAGTGTTTGAATGTTTTTTCTTAACATTAAAAATCCTAAACTTTTGATTTAAAAGAATATCACTAGCTTTGCAAACTATAATATTTTCTTTTATTAAGTTATTAGAAATTAATCTCATAGCTGGATAAACTAATCTAGCATCAAAGATTCCATTTCTAACCTCAGTTACATTACAAGAAATACAATCCTCCAACTCCCCTATAAGAACTTCACCAGTTTTATCATATAACTTTATCACTACCCCACCTCCTAACTTGGTTGAATCTTAAATCTTATTTGTACATCAACTACATTTTTAATAACTTCATTTATGCTTAAGTTATTAACACATATAGCTTTAAATATTTTTTCATTGTTGCTGAAAGAAAGGTTCTTATAAGCTACCTCTCCTTGTAACCATTCTTCTATATTTTCAGATAAAGTTTCCAAAGGTAGTTTTGATTTCTCTAAATCTATAAAACATTCTAAAGAAATAGTTTTACTTCTTCTTCTTTTATTATCTATAACAAGATCACCATCACGACCTTTGACTTCTATAAATTCTAAATCTCTTTGAAAACTATCATACAACCCATTTTGCTTTACTACATATAAATGATAGAAGGCGCTTGATACACCTCCATATTCAAAAGTTATAAGATCTTTTTCTTTTACAAAGTATTGCATCATGCACCTCCTAATCCTCTTTCTTTTAAATAGAAAGCTAATTCATCAGCTAAATCTTCAATGTCTTGCTCTCTATTGTTTATAAACTCTTTAATGCTTAGGGTTAAATTACCACCGCTTGAAGTTTGTTTATTCTGTTTAGCAAACTCTTTAGCAACTTCTTTAGCTGCTTCTCTAGCCATTTGAATAGATACGTCATGCGGGTAAATTCTAGTACCACCTGGAAGGTCCATTATTTCTCCTGTTCCCATAGTCATAGAATCATGCACTATAGCTCTTCCACCTTCGAAACTTCTAGTACCAGTATTATATCGTCCCATTTGATTTCCACCAGCTGTAGGTCTTCCATATTGCTTAAAAGTTTCATTAACAGTTATATTTACAGTTTTAGAGTTAGGAATATTGTGTATATCATTAGCTAATCCTCCTAGCTTTCTAGAAGCATTATCAACACTTGTACCAACTGTTCTTTCCATACTAGACATAGATGTACTCATAGTTTGATTAACCTTATCACCAGCTCTACTAGCCTCAGTGTTAGCATCATTTCCACCTGTAGTAAATATTCCTTTTACATCTCTCCAGAATACATCCCACTTACTAAGAATTTCTCCAGTATCTGTATCTACTGTATTTTGTAAGTCTATTCCCATTTCTTCTAGCTTTTGAACTACACCATTTTTCTCTTCTTCTGCTGTAGAAATAGCTTCGTCTCTTCTTTGTCTTGCAGTATCTATAATTTCATTGTACTGTTCATCACTTATTACAATCCCTTTGCTCTTTTGCTCTTCTAAGAACTTTATAACACCTTCAAACTCCTCTTGAGCTGCTTTTATCTTTCCTTCTTTAGTTTCTATAGACTTTTTAATTATTTCAGATGCTTGTTCAGTCGTTTCTCTTATGCTATTTTCCTTCATTCTCTGTTGTAAAATAGCAACTTCCTTCTCCTCTTCTGAAAGTATCCTTATTACATTATCAGCCTTAGAATTTTCAAGATTTAGTATCTCACTCATAGTTTGAGCGTTAAGTTCTATTTCTCCATTTTTAACTCTAGTTATTATTTCATTCTGAGCATTTGTAGCTTCTTCTACTTTTGTATTTAACTCAGTGTAATAAGCATCATTTTGTCTTATAAGAGCTTCTTTACTAGCTTGATCTAAACCTTCTAGTCCAAGATAAAACTCACTTACTTTAATAAGTTCCTCTTCTCTTTTTTGATTATTAGTTGCTACTAGACTTTCAGTATACTCATTGTTTTTAGTAATCCAACTTAATAAACTTTCATCTGTTATTTCAACTATACCAGTGCCCCACTCTCTAAGAGCAGTTAAGCTTTCATCTCTAAAATTCAAATAACCTTGTACTGCTTCCTTAGTACCTTCACTTATTTTCATAGTCTCTAAAGAAACTACCTCACCAGTACCATTTACAGTATCAGTTACAGTTACCCAACTATCTTTGAACATATCAACTGCTGGGACAACATCCTGGTCTAAAGTTTTATATATTCCATAAGCAGCACCACCAACAACAGCAGCACCAGCAACCCAAGGAGCAACAGTAGCTAAAGCTCCACCAATACCACCAGCCAAAGCTCCAAATCCTGTAGCACCACCTGCAACAGCAGCAGCACTTCCAGCGGTAGTTGCAGCACCAGCAGCAACAGTAGCTCCACCACTAAATACCCCAAAGAAACTAGCTAGTTTAGGGCCAGCTTTTATTAAAGCGCCAGCTCCAGATACTAAATTACCTACTCCACTTGCAACAGGACCAACAACAGCAGCGCCCATGGTCATTTTAAGAATCCACTCTTGAGTAGAAGGACTTAATTCATTAAACTTATCTAACAACCCTCCAAATGTATCTAAAGATTTATCTACAATCGGCAATAGCTTAGTTCCAAATTCCATCAATGAATTTTTACTTTCGTTTAATGTTTTCATGAACTTAGCTTGAGTAGTATTGCTAACTTTATCGAAAGCCTCTTCAGTGGATTCTGCACTACTTCCTAATTTTTTAAGAGTTTCATTAAATTTTTCTCCACTTTCTTCAGCTAATATAAAACCAGCTTTAGCAGCTTCAGAAGAACCAAATAAATCTCCTAAAGTTTTACCGTTAGACTTAGCATGTTTATCTAAGATAGCAAGTGCATCACCAACACTCGCACCACTTTCCATAAGTTCTTTAAAACTCTTACCACTAATTTGCCTTAATGTCTTATCTACTTTAGTTCCACTCTTATTAAGTTCATTTAACATAGAGTTTACGTATGTAGTAGATTCTTCAACAGAAACCCCATTTTTAGTCATTTCTACATAAGCAGCCGAAACTTGTTCTATACCTACACCAGCAGCTTTAGCTGTGGGAATTATTTTACCCATAGATGATGATAATTGTTGAACTGTCAATTTTCCCAAGTTTTGAGATTGTATCAAAACATCGGAAATTCTTGTAACTTCACTAGCCTCTAAACCATAAGAGTTCATTATAGTTGTTAATACGTCAATGGTTGATCCTATATCTGCGAACCCAGCCTTAGCTAACTTGGTAGCATCACCAACAAACTCCATAGCATCTGCAGTATCAACAGAAGCTGAGATAGCATTGTAAAGAGCCTCGTTTAACTCATTTGTACTAACTCCAGTTTCATTACTCAGATTTTTAATACCTGAAGTTATATCCTCCATTGATATCTTGGTCATATCTGCCACAGTGCTGACTTTCACCGCGCCAGCCTCCATATCCATACCCATTTTTATAGCAGCGGCTCCAGCCCCAACTATAGGAAGCGTTACTGTTTTGGTCATTTTACCACCAAATGCAGATATTTCTTTACCAGCTTTACTTAAAGATTCTCCAGCAGATTGAACTCCACCCTTAACTTTTTTACCAGCGTTGTTTAATTCCTCAAATCCACGGATAGCACTATTTATATTTCCTTGAAAATCCCCTAAGCGCAAACTCATACTTGCATAAATACTTCCTAAATCTGCACTTATAATATCCACCTCCTTATAAAAGAAGGCATAAAAAAAAGACACTTTAAAAGTGTCTTTTAAATTAAGCTTCTATTTTTTCAATTTTTCTAACTAAACTCATTATTCCTGCAATCAACAATAGTATTGTTGAAATTACATTAAAGAAGTTACAAAGGAATAATCCAACTCCTGTTATTATCATCATGATCCCTGAAAGTTTAGTTTTCTTATTAACTAAACTTGCAAATACTATAGCTACAATAGCTATAACAGTAGCAATACCATTAGTTACCCAAGCTATAGTTGAGAATGAATCAGTAACAGGCATAAATCCCATAAAAATAAATGTAGGAAATGAGATAAGAGCTCCTAAAATTCCTCCTATAAGTCCTAGCACAAACTCAGCTGTTCTTTTCATACTTGTCCCCCTAAATATTTCATTATAATATATTGTATACCATATTATTCTAAAATATTCAATTTTTTTGTAAATTCATTAGGAGTCTCATACCTGTATTTTCTTCCATCGAATTGCGTATTTTTTTCTTTTTAGGTTTATCATTAAGTGGGTTTTCACCTTTTCTTATTCTAAATACATATTCCAATAACGCTTGATCAAAACAGTAAGCTACATAAGTATCTTCAATCCCCATAACCTCAGATGGTCTTAAGTCATATGTTTGTACCAAGTTTAAGAACAGCGGAAATTCACTACTCTTTAAGAAAGGGTATAAGAGCTTTAACACCTCTAGTTGCAAACATATAAATATGAATTTTTTGTTTATCAGTTAACCCACCAGCTTCTTTTAGTTCAGAATATGTAGGTTCAACAAGACATACATCACAGAAAAACTCTGCTAATTCATTAACGTTTTTTAAACCTTCAAGACTATTCATATCTTCCTTAAGTTCTCCTTTGAACAGAGCTACAATAGGCCCTATTAAAGGGTTAGGTATTTTCCCTTTTGAAGCTAAATCTAATATAGACGGTGTTTTTAAAACACACTCAAATACATCATTTTCTCCCCAACCAGGTAAATTATATTTAAAACATCCATTCTGCATACTATACTATTCCTCCTTTTTATTCCTCTCCAGGCAGTTTATCTACATAGTCAAAACTATACGCCGGTTTATTGATCTTTGTATTTTCAGTTGCAGTAACTTCCATTTTAGGAGCAAAGAACTCTTTCTTTAGCTCTAATCCTATAGGTTTACCAGAACACTTCCAAAATGTAAATGCAACATAGTTTACAATGTCGTCTCCTGCTCTATTTTCACAATAAGCTGTCATTTTAAATGGTGTTTTAGAACCACCTTCTGCCATCATAGGAGCGTCATATCCAACTATCTTATCAGTATGAGTAGTAGTTCCATTTCTAACTTTACCCCCTTGAACTAATGATAAAGCAGTTGGAGAAAACTTAACTGTAGTTAATGTTAATTTCATTCCTTCTAACAGATCATCTTCTTTAGCTCTCGCTAATATTCTTTTAGAATCTCTTAATGTTTTTGTTTCACCTTCTAAAATTATAGGCTCTAAAGCTATTTCACTATCACAATCAATAGTGACCTTGATAGGAGAATCTGCCTTTACAGCCCCTGTCTTTGGATCTATTTCTTCTAAAACTACTTTTACAACATTATAAAGGCAATCTCCCCCAGCTTGTGATGCTGCTGGAGCTAAATCTCTTGCAAAATCGCTCATATTCACTTAACCTCCTTAGGTATTCTATATTTTAAAACTCTAAAATAAGCTTTCTTACTTTCTTCTATTTGTTCAGGAGCAATATCTCCTGTAAACTCAAAATCTTTCATTGTAGTTTTAATAGTTCTAATCATGTTATCTAGTACGGTTATATCTCCTAAAGGAGCATATAAAAAAAGCGTAAGAAATTGCCAGCCAAATTGACTATTGCCTATGCTAGACATCTGATTATCAAATTTTAAAACTACATATGGGGATAAACATTCCCCTTTATGCTCTCCTATGGCATAGCATGGGAACACAGGATTAATTAAATCAAATATTCTTTTTCTCATAAATTAAGCTCCTAACTTGTTGAAAACATCTTGCCAGCCTTCCATGAATTTTGGGCCAAACTCTGCCATAGCTTTTTCTAAAATAGCGTATTTACCTTCATTACAAAGCTCTAGGTATATACCATAGTTAACATTATGGCTTAAACTAACCATTAAAATATCAGCATTTGTCCATTTAACTGTTTGCTTTATAAAATCTCTAGCATCTCCTGTTTGGTCAGTCCATGGACCGTTGTTTTTTGCCCAAGATTCCATATTAGCAGCTATATTTTCTGCGTCTAAAGCTAAAGCAGCTTTTAATCTAGGAACAAAATTCTTTAAGTTTTTTATAACTTCATCAATTCCATTTATATCAAATGTAGCATTAGCCATCTGTATCACCTACTATTTTAATATCTGCATTATAAACTCCTTGGACCAATTCTCCAGGATAAGTAACTTCATACTTATTTCCATTAAGGATAAAAAAGTCACCAACTAAAAGAGAATCTATTACTATAAGCAATGTAAGACTTCTAGTAGAAATGCTTAATCCAGCCTCTTCTGTATTTAAGTTAATATTCCTTTTAGAATCATCTATAAACACATCATATTCGCCTACAGTAACCTTTTCTTTTCTAAAACCATTCATACCATTACTAACTTTTTCATAGCGTTCTAGGACGATATGAGTTGGTTTTAAGGCTATACCTTCAAGTGCTGCTTCTTTAATCTCATTTACATCAATCATAAATCATCAGCTCTTTTCATTCTTGTTTTATAACCTCTAGTTGGTTTTTCTTCAGTAGCATTTAAGGTGTCAGATTTAATTTTATAGGTTTCAGCTAATCTAAGCCAAAATATTTCATCAGTTTTCTCTATTTCAATAGGACCAACCTTAATATTCTTATTGGATTTAGACTTCTGTATACATCCGAAATATGCAGCTAAATAAACATCGTTGTTATTTTCTTGTAGTAAAAACTCTAAGTCTATTAAGTCAAAGAAAGGATATTTTTCTTCAAGTAAGAGTTTTCCTAACTTTTCTATAGCTTGCAAACTAATTCCTCCAATCCTAAATAAAAAGGATAGAAGAATTAATCCTCTACCCTATATTTCTTAATATACTTTAGCAAAATAAACTTCATCTGCTCTTTCAAATGAAGGTATAACTAATTGAGATACTTTAGTATCAATAGTTACTGGATCTTCTTTAACCATAGTTGTTATAGCTATAGCTAAATCATAGATATCAGTATCTAACTTAGAAGAACCATAAACCTTATCCCACTCTTCTGGAGTAGTTCCGTAAACTGTTCTTCCTAGAGTATTTCCACTTATAAGAGTTACATATCCATCTAAGTAATATGGTTGAGCATCTTCACCTTCAACTGGTATAAATGTAGAGTTTTCTAAGAATACTACACTTAAGCCCATTCTATCTTTTAAGAAGTTTATATAATCCTGTTCATTTAAGATTAAATTCTTAACATTAGCACCACTTTTTAAATGATTTGTTATAGCAGTATTAATCATTATAGTGTCAGCAAATGTTTTTTCAGTCATAAGTAAAGTAGTTGGTTTAATGTAGCCATCATCAGTTATAGCCTTTTGGAATTTCTTTATATCAGCTACTATATCAGTGCTAGCTACATTCCACTTAGGAGAAACATTATCGTTTCTATGTCCAGAAGGAACTCCATAATCAACTACAATATCACCATCATCAGTTGTTATATTTAATTGACCTTTTTGGATTAACTCACATCTCATCCTCTTAGCAACTATATTAGCACCTTCAATTAAGTTAGCATAGTTTTCAAACACTTGTCCTGCTAAAGCTTTAACTAAATTCTCATTGTTTGAGTTAGCAGCGTTGATAAGATTTCTTCTATCAGATTCTTTCAAATGTAACGATTCCTTGAAGAATGGAATTTCCCTTTTTTCTACATTTAAAGAAGCACTTAAAGCTCTAGACTTAGCAGCAACATCAAATTGACTCATTCTTAAAGCAACAGCTTTCTTTTTAGCTCCTTTAGCAAACTCTAAAGTTGTTCCTAACTGTTTAACAGCTGGGAATAAAGCTTTATCAACAGATTGCTCAGTTGGTAACTCTTTCATGTATAAAGTGATGTTTTTTGAGTTAATAAAGTCTTGTAATTTCATATTCTATTACTCTCCTTTCTCTCCAAGAAATATTATATTTTTTAAAGCTTCTATTTCTTTAGCATGATTAACACTATCAAGCTTTATCTTTTTAGTGTCAACAACTCCATGGATTAATACTGGAACAACTTCTGTTCCTTTAGAATGTGTGAAGTCCACATCAGTAAATACTATTCCAAAAGCATCGCTACTTCCTGAGTTAGTAGTTACTTTAGCACCTTTAGCAGTAAGTAATGTTCCAGCCTCTAAAACACCATTTACTAATTTATCAGTAACATTTGTTTTGGTAACTTTCATTGGTATAGTTATAAAATGATCTCCAGCTATAGCCCTAATATCTTTTTGAGCCGCACCAATTGTATAAGAACTTTGTCTCATATTCCTTAATCCTCCTATTTAATAAAATTTGCTAAACCAGCATCTTTTGATTGCTGTGCTTTCGCTTTTCCTAATTCAGTAGCAAAATTTGTTACTGTTCCAGTCCCACCAGGATTGCCACCAGTATTAAAGCTACCAGTTCCCTTAATCTCTTTTTCAAATAGATAATCTCTTTCTTTTTGGATAGTCTCCATTTGCTCTTTAAGTCCTATTACATTGTCACCTTCAAACTTAATGCTATCTCTCTTAATAAGAGATTTAATAAGCTCAGTGTCTTTGCATTTATAGTCTATAAGAGCTTTATCTAAAGCATAATTAAAATCTTTGTCTGCTAGAGCTTTTTCATAGTTAGCTTTTTCTGTTTCATAGTTACCTATCTTAGACTTTAATTCCTCATTATCTATTTTTAATTTGTTAAGATCATTGATAGTGTTGTTGGCCTTCCCAAGTTGAGTTTCTAAATCTTTCTTATCATCTTTAAGCTTGTTATATCTAACCTCAGCATTTTCTAAAGATGTAGTATAGATTTTGTTTTCCTTCATCCCTGAAAGAATGGCATTAACTTGTTCATCAGTTAAGCCTTGTTTCTTTAAAAGTTCTTCAAATTTCACCTTTCATTCCCTCCATTTACGCTTTTTACAAGTGTTGCTCTTGCAATGTAGTTTTACTTTGTTCTTTTACGCCTGCTAAGTATAAAAAGGCAAAATAAAAAAGCCTTATTTCTAAGACTTTATAAACTTAATAATCTTGTAACATCTTTGGGTTGATGTCCATCCCATACAGGAGCAAATTCTATTTCTTTAACATCAAATAAACCCCAATAATCTTTATGATAATGGTATGAATACTGTCCTTTTGGAGTATCTATTCCAACAATAAAATAATTATCAAACATGGTATTATCATGATGTTTCCAACTTTTCCACGCCTTATCTGAACAATCGTTACATATAATCGAAAATAAAATCATTCTATGGTAGTATAATTCATTGAATGAATGGGAGCCATCAGTTATTTCTCCAATATTTTCTCTTCTCATATATGTTTTTTCGAATATATCAGGCTTACATGGATAAAACTCTCCATTAATACCTTTTATAATATAATCATTAAGCCTTGCGTACATTATTCCTTCAAGCGTTTGAATTTCAAGTCTTAATGGATTTTGTAAAACTACAGGCTTTAATCCCAAACTACCAATAGCACATAAAGTTCCATAACTATCATCTACAAATTGAATTGCTTCAACTTCTATTGGTTTCTTTATATATTTAGCCACGTTTAATCCTCCTCATAAACTTTTCTAATAACATTGTAGCAAGTTCTAATCCAAACCTCATATACTAATCCTTCCTATACTCTATCCAATCATCAGCCATTAAGTCATCAGAACCCAAGCTTAATATTCCCTCAATCATTTCTAATTCCTTAGTAGCTTTATTTAGTTTTATATGCTTATCTCCCCAACCTCTTCTCTGTATTCCATAACCATCTTTCCCTATCCTAAGAGCTACGCTAAAATTCATATTTATCCCTCATTCTTTAGAAATATACCAGGATTATCTCTAATAACTTGATGCAATCCTATAGCTAACTCTTCAACTAAAGTTTCTTCATCACAGTTCCCTATTTCTAAACTTCTTTCTTTAACTATTCCATGCATAAGCTCATGTAGGAACGTTTGTTCTTGACCTTGCTTATCCTGTAAATTTCTATTTATTTTAATTAAATGATAATTGTAATCTATCCAGGCATAAACTTCTCTACCGTTTAAAACTAAATTTTCATCAGTTAAGACTACATCATAATCAACTGAACCTATTCTAATTTTTTCAGGTATATTCATAACTTATTTATCCCCTCTGCTATATTTATTCATTTCAGCAAGTAATTGATTTCCCAAGTCTTTAATAACCTTTTGTTCATTACATTCTTTGTAGCCTATTTTGAATTTTTCAACTATTACACATCTAAGCTTTTCCATCTCTCTCTTAAGTTTTCTAGCCTTAGTACTCATTACTCCTATTATGAACTTTTTACCACAATTAGGACAGTTATAAGTCACCTCAGTTTTCATAGAGCCTAAATAATTTTCCTTTATCATGTCATTTGTAGCTTGAAAATCTTTCTTACACTCTTCACATGTTACTTTCATATATATTTCCTCCTATAATTCTATTCCATATTCTTTACCGTAAGTCTCCATCCAGGCATCAAGTTTTTCATTCTTTCCACCTTTAACCCAATCAGCTAATTCTTTTCTAGCATCTTTTAAGTCAGTAGTCTCTGTAGTTAAATTACAAAGACAGTTAGGATGACTTATAGGTAGTTTATCAGCTGGAAAAACTCCCACACCTAAGTTATAGTCATTTTGAGTTGCGTACACATCGCATATATCCTTGCCCCATTTTTCAACCTGCCTATCATAATGTGAAAGGCTTAGATTCCACTTTATACCTTTAGTGAAAGGATTAGCTCCAGCTGTTCTTCTATAGCTTTCATCAAAAGCGTGTTTTAAACTAGTTCTAGCTAATCTGGTAGCTTGATAAGATATATTTTTATCCATACCTTTAACAAAGTATTGTTGTTTTATAACTTTCTTAGGATTAATATACTTATCAACTAACTTAGCAAGTTCCCTCGAATTAGAACCTTTGGCAATATTAGTAGTTATCAAACTCTCAATATCCTCAGCATTCTTTTTAGTTAAATTCCAAAGTCTTGTATCTAAAGTCTTACCATCTTTGTAATACCCCGCTGCAACCATTTGCTTTACTGCTTCATCTGCAATAGTTGAAAACATCCGCTTGAAAGTAGCCTCTACACTTTGTTCTAAGATATTATCAAAAAAACTAGTTTGAATACCTGCTGCTAAATTAGAAGCTTCTTTAATTCCACTAGCTAATTCTTTTTTTAAATCTTTTCTAAGAACTTTAACATAGTTATCAAGCTCCCTCTTCATCGAGGATAGATATTTTTCTTCTTTACTTCCAACCTTAGCAGTTCTAAGCTTTTCTTCAAGCTCCTTAGCTGCTTTAGAGTAGACTTTAATAATATTCTTTTCAGTACCTTTAACTAAATTAAGGAAATCTTTTCTAGTTTCAAGAACACGCTTTTGATAATTATTCATTTAAACCACCATCATTATTCAATTCACCATCTAGCCCCATTTGAAAAGAATCTGATGTTTCAGCCTCGGTTAATGCCTTTACCTCTTCTATTATTTCACTAAATGATTTCTTACTATCCTCATCCTTAGCAAAATCATCTATATAACTCTTAACAGATCTTACTCTATTTTTGACTTCATCCATAGCTAACTTTTTACTTTCCTCCTCATCAGAAGGTAATGGATAGTTATGTTTAAAGTCTATAGTATAGTTAAGAGATTTCCACTGCTTATTAAATTTTTTATAAGCAATATCACTTTTATCTACTAAGAACTCTATTAGAGATTCAAGAATTGGTCCCCAATCACTCCACTTTTCTTCACATCTAGCTATTAAATCATTGTTTAAGTATCTCATAGCCTTAGCTGAAGGAATGTTATTTAAATCTTTTATGGAAGGCATATCAAGTGCAAACCTCATATCATCCTCGGCTCTATTTAGATATTCATTGAGAGCATTTAGAGACTGCATAGAGTACTCATTTATACTATAAGATGCTTGTTTACCATTCGCCGCTGCTTCATCATCAGTTCTAACAGCATGTAATGCACCAGGAACAACAAGCATGTTATCTACATCCTCTTTTTTACCATCTATAACAGAAGTAGAACCAAACATCTGGAATTTAAGAGCATCAGCTGCATCAGAAATTTTTCTATTATATTGATTTTGTGGATCTACTAGATCCCTTATATCACTTTCTCCAAAATCCTCATCTAACTCTCCGCCATTCTTAATTAACCAGCATGGTATAGAATCAAGGCCTGTATCTTCATCTGTAGACTCTATAGGCTTATCTAGTTCTGTACCATTAAATACATCCTTTTTATACCTTACAGTGTCTTTATCCCCATAATAATAAGTATGCAGGATATATCTTTTATCATCATCTTTCTCAGCGAAAACATTATTAGAATCCTCTTCAAAGAAAGTAACCTTTAAAAGCTCATCCTCATATTCTTCATAAGAGAAGTTATCTATTCTTTCATATTTTAGCCTTATGTTACTATTTGGATTTACCTCTGCTCTTAATAAAACTCTTTTCTCTATAGTAGACATTAAAAAGGCCTTTCTAGTTTTCTTCCAGAACTTATTAAAGCTTAGAATATCATCTATAAATAGCCTTAGTTCATCACAAATCTCTTTATCATCTAAATTATCAGGCTTAAATGTTAAAGTAGGTTCCTTACCAAACATAAACCTAGACTGTTTTTTAAGAAGTGGTTTAACCTTATTTCTTATATCCTGGGTAGGAGTATAATCAACATTATCACCAATCTGCCAGTTCTGTCCTAATAGGTCATCATTGCTTTTAGCTGCTTCTAAATCAAATGACTTCCCTTGATAAAATAAATAATCCCTTTTAACTTCTTTTCTTTCTTTCTTTTCAATATCAGAAAGCTTTAGAAGTTTCTCTTTTATCTCATTAAGCTCCACTAGAATACAGTACCTCCTTTCCTATTGTTTCTATTAGGTTTAATAACCCCTTTACCTTTAGAAGTAATCTTTTCGTCATATGGTTTTGATTCTTCTCTTAATAAAATTGTATTCACAAAATAACGAACAGCATCCATACAATTATGAACAATAAAACCACCATTAACACTAAAGTTATGGTGGTTTTCTACTTCCATATTATAAACATCTTCTTTACCAAGTAACTTAATACTTTTTATTTTTAATTGTTTAACCATTTAAGTTTTCCTCTACAATTATTAGAACATGTCATAGCCTTGCTATATTTATTAGTTATAAATGGTTTATTACATATGAAACATGTTCTTTCTTCATTGTCCAAGCCTTCTTTTCTTCTCCAAGCTGACTTGCATTTATTGGAGCAAAATTTATTATTCCCTTTAAAAGTTTCAAACTCAACTCCACAGTAATTACAAGTATATTTTTCTTTAACATGAAATTTATCTTTATTGTTTTCATAGTGTTCTTTATGCCAATTTCTACCCTCTTCACTCTTATGCCACTCAATAGCCTTAGGTCTTGCGTTTTTATTTAAATTCTCTATCATAGAATCTAAGTTACTTTCTGCATATTTAATAGCATGATGTTTAGTGTGATCGCTTGAAGATACAAGTACTAAATTAGAGATATCATTATTGTCTTTATTATGATCTTTATGATGTATATCAAAACCTTTAGGTCTTTCCCCATTATGTTTTTCCCATATATAAACATGCAACCTAGGTCTTTTCCCATTCATCTTTTTACTAGCTAGGTAGTACCCAGTCTTATCATCTCTAGTAAATTTAATATTATCTATAACAATTTGCTTAACCATATTCTCACTCCTTATATTAATAACATATCTAATTGTATCAAATATGGTCGCTTATATTAATAATACTATCTGTAGTTTTCAAATCTTTTACTTTAACCCAACCTCTTTGAGTTAGTATAGGATGATAATCTGTAGCTTTTATGGTTCTACCATCTTCAACTTTTATTTCATATACATTTACATTGCTTTGTGTCTTTCTAACATCATAAAAAGCTGATATGGTAGGAATACCATTCTCTTCATCAAAACAATGTACCATACCTTCTTTGCCAACTAGTTCTTTAATAGGGATTTGCCCTTCAACAGTATCTATAAGCGTATCTCCCGTTAAGCAGTGGTCATTTTCCTTAACTGGTTTATCTTCACCTCTTGCTGCTGCTTTTTCATCCCATATATAAGAAAAAAACTCTCTAAATGTATTAACACAGCAATCATTAAAGAAAATCATCATCTCATTTAATGCTCTTGATACCTTTCTTATTCCATCTGCAACTTCGTTCCTAGCATGTCTAACTTTGTATTTACCTTTTTCTCTTATTAGAGCAATGAAAGAAGCTGCGGAAGGATCTATTATTATAGCTTTAGGTATAATATCACCTAAAAACTCTTCTAAATCTTCATAGTATTTATTGTCAGTTTTTTGTTTTACCTCTTCTCTTCCTGAATAATAGTATTCCTTTACTGCATACCAAAAACCTTTATATTTACCCCATAGAATAAATACAGTAGCGTTTTGAGTACCATAGTCTATGCTTACATAGTACTCAGAATACTCTCTTTCTTCTGTTTTAACCTTGTGCACCTCTTCATCGAACATATCATATATAACACCTTCAGCCATAACCCAAAGGCCCAAGATGTACCTTTTGAAGAATACACCAGAATACATTTTCCTATATCTTTCCTTAACTCTTTCTGAAAGCGAAAGATTATCATCCATGGTAAAGTGAAGATATAATATATTCTTTTCCTTCTTTTTATTTATCCAATTAATCTTAAACCAATGATATGGTCCATCTGGATTGCAGTTGAACCAGTACTTAGAACCATCAACTGAACATCTTCCTGTAGCTTGGTTAACAAACGATTCAGGCATCAATGCCACTTCATCAAAAAAACAACCAGCTAAAGTAATACCCTGAATTAAGTCCTGTGACCTTTCATCCTTACCACCAAATATATAAAAATAATTTGTAGTATTATTTCTAGTTATCACAACTAAGTTATCAGCTCTTAAATCCTCAACTTTAAATCCTCTAGCTTTTAGCATAAGTTTTAACCAAAAAAGAACATTACGTCTGAAAGATCCTATAGTTTTACCACACATACCAAAGCTTTGATTGTTGAAATTTTCCATCGCCCATAGCACATAAGACAGTGACATACTTACTGTTTTACCACTTCTTATAGAACCGTCAGCTATTATTCCGTCTTTATCTTTAACTGGTGAATTTTCTACCCACCAATTTAATACTTTCTTTTGTTTAATAGAAAACGGACTAAATTTAAAGACTGCTTTTTTAACTCTTTTAATTAATTTCTTCATCAGTCCATACCACTTCATTCACAGATTCTTTAATTGCATCCATAAACCCATCATCTTCAAACTCTTCATCACTATCATTTTCACCAGCTTTAATTTTAGCTAATTCTAACTTAGCCTTTTCAAGTTCAAGTTTTTCTCTAGTAGCTATAGTTAACTCTCCCACTCTATCGCTAAGCCATTGCATAGCTTTGATTTTATCTTGAAGTTTAATAGAAACGCCATCTTTACCTTGTTTAACTTCACTTATTATAGTTCCATCAACTTCAGAACTTTCATTGAAATCTACATAGTTAACTTCGATAGTTCTAGGCTGTTCATCATCATCTGATATAGTGATCTCTTTTCTACCAAAACTAAGATAATCGGTAATGTCACTAAATGCTATATCTAAGTATTTCTGAAATATCTTTTTATAAATAAGCTTAGCTTCAAGTTCCTGTTCTTCTAAACACTTATTTGTAATTCTTTTTATTTCTTCTTTGACCTTAGCATTTCTTAGCAACCTAGATGCATTAGTCATGGCTGTTTCATAATCACATTCATACGCTTTTTTATAAGCTTTAGTAGCATTGAAATGCTTAATATAGTAAATACAAAAAAGCCTTTGCTTATCAGTAAGTTCAGTGTTCTCTAGCACCTCTTTTACTTCTTCAACAACAGGCTCTTTAATATCTTTTTTTATTTTATTTTTATTGTTATTTTCTTTTGCAACGTTGCATTTATTTTTACGTTGCGTTGCATCTCCCCAGTTATATCTTTTCTTCCAGCTTCTAACTGTCCCTTCTGCAACTTCTAACTCACTTGCTATATCTTTAAGCTTATATCCTTCTTTAAACAATTCATAAGCTTTACTTACTTTTTCATTAGGCTCTCTAGCCATCTACACCACCCACACCACCTTTATATATTATTTAACCTTAATCTCTCTAAAATCAACTTCAAGAGTAACTTTTATATCTTCAAGATTACTCTTGTCTTATAGCTCCCTTATGCCTTTTATACTTTCTAGCTTTATTCATACAGCTTTCTACATCTTCATAAGGTTTAAGCTTTAATTCTATTTCTTCACATTGTTTATATCTATCACAACATGGATTACCAAATAAGCAGGCACATTTTAATTCATGCTTATCCCACCTTGAGTAAAACACATATTGCCTTGCTTTAACTTCTCCCACAACGATCACCTCTTTATAAAATAAAAAAAGCTTAGCCACGTGAAAGGTAGCTAAGCTCTGATTATATAGGGGAAATATATCAGAATAGATATTACTACACTAGTATTAAACCACATTAAATGTTACTTTTTATCCCATTTCCGTTCCACTTTATTCTCATTTTTGAACCAAATAAAAAAGACTATAGATTTTAAACTATAGCCTTTTCTCTACTCAAAAATAGTGTAATGTTTTTAGGGGTACTTGTATCATGAAATTAACAGATGTATTGTATGAGTTTATTATATCAAAGTCTATATTTTTCTAATCCCAAATTATTCTCATTTTCGTTCCATATTACCATCATCTTTATCCGCATATTCAATAATACAATCTAAAAATACTATTATAGTAATAATAAGATATAGTAATAACTTACCATGCTCATTAGTAAAAACTAATACCCAAGTTGAAATAATAAAAGTTATTAGCCTTAGTACTTCATTCATTATCAAATCCCCCACTTTATTTATATACAATAACTGCTACATGATAATCAGTGCTTGAATCAAAATAACATGATAGTGATATTACCTCTTCTACTGTGTTTTTTTCTAAGAAACATTGTATAGCATCTCTTAATCTATGAGGATATTTTGAATCCAAAATTTCACATTTCATCTTAGGCTTTTCTCTAATTACTTCATCTTTAATTATTACCCTCCCCATCGGAATAGCTCTCTCTTTAAAGTAATTTAGAGCTACCATATAAGTTGACCTTTTTTAATTCATTATCTGAAAGTATATAGTACTCTACAAACATTTCATCTATACCTGCAACTTCAACATGCATACCATTAAACATAAATTGTTCGCCTATTTTCATATCCACTTCTTCCGGATTATCATATTCAACAATCTCACACTCTGTAGGTCTTAAAATAACATCATCTCCATCAACATCATTAACTACATACCCTTTTTCTTCTTCATGTAGAACATCATATATTCTACCTTTGACTATATATTTCTTTTTTTCTTTTAAAGTAAATTTATCAACTAAACTTCTTACCTTCACTTTAGAATCCTCCTGCAAAACTCAACTTCTCTATAACATTTTTCACAGTATAAAAATACTTTTATTCCTCTTCTACTACAACTAAGATATTCTTTAGTTGCTTTGTGCTTCTTACATAAGTCACATTTATACTCCATTACTCCCTCCTATAATCTTTTTAATCTCTTTTTCACAAAACTTATTCCACTCTTCAAAATAAAATTTAACCTTTTTATTTGTTTCTATAATTAATCCATACTTCTTACCTAATCTATATATAAATTGCTTTTCTAATCTATCTGACATTGTTTCTAGCTGTCCTCTAAATTCTTCTAAACTCATTGTGCTTTTATAAAAATTACAAGCTCTACACGCTGGTTTATAGTTACCTATCTCATCTTTTCCCTCATGTGCATATAAACTTTCAACATGATCTACTTGCATATCTTTATATTCAAGTTCGCACCCACAATAAGCACAATGGCCATCATACATTTTATAAACTTCTTCTCTGACTTTCTTTGGTATAGATTTTCTTTTTACTGCAGCATATTTGCTCATTATTCTTTAAGCTCCTCTATTTCAAAATCTTCTATATAACTTTGTGATATATTACCTTTTCTCGCTTGATTAATCAATTCCCAATCTATACAATTTATTTTAAAATCTTTTAACTTTTCTCCATTTTCATCTTGTAATTTTAAATCTAAACAACAAGCTTCCATTATCTTCTCTTTGGCTTCTTCTTCACTTTCTGCCTTAATAAAAAAATCAATTCTAGCTGTTATACTTACTCCACCACAAAACTCTTTTAATTTACTCATTTTCTCCCCTCCTTACTTAATAAACTCCGAGGACGTTTTAAACATCCTCGAAAGCAAAATCTATTAACTGAACTCAGCTATAATCCTTATTATTTCATCCCTTTTTCTATAAGCTGTACTTTTAGCTCCACCCATAAGTTCTATAGCTATCCACTCAACGCTTTTTCTATTTCTATACTTAAGTTTTATAAATTTCCTTTGTTCTTCATCTAGTTGCTCCAGGATATGCTTCATATCCTCAACCTCTATTTCTAAATCTCTCACCCTGGAATTAAGTTTATATATATTTTCCATTCTTCTTTCATATTCTTTTTCTAAATCAGTTATATACTGTATTACCTTAATTTCCCCTTCTCCTGCTCCAGTAGGTGAAGTTTGTATAGGATCTCTAGAATAATCTATTCCCATATTAGTATATGAATCTATATTTAACGCCTTTAGGCACTTCATTTCCTCTTTTATTTCTTCTTGCTGCTTCTTAAGTAAAATTATTTTTTGTTTATCTTTTTCTATAAACTTTAATTGTTTAAAGTAGCTGTAAAGCCTGTCCTCTATTTTTCTAAAAGTTTCTTTATTCAAATTCAAACTTCTTGCCCCCTCAAATACTCTTTTCTCCACTCGTCATATACCTTTATCGCTTCTTCTCTGGTTAACTTAAATCTAATCTGCAACTTTTGTATAGCTACGCATTTCAACATAGAAACGCACTTTTTATAAAGAAACTTTTTCATTTCTTCCTCTTTATACATTTCTTCTTTTCACCTTCTTTTTCAGCATCGCTTATTTTTATTAATAAGTCTGCTATTATAAGTCCTGTTTTAGTTAGCTCTTTATCTTCTTTTATGAGCTTATTATTATTTAAAAATGCCAGTTGTTTTTTAGATACAAGTATTAGATTATTTATATCTAAATTTTGCTTATTTCTATCAAGGAACAGTATTGAATATCCATTTGGAATTTCACCATAATGTTCTTCCCAAACAACTCTTTGCTTTAATCTCCATTTATTAGGATCTGCAACTTTCACCTCTATATACCCATAAATATTTATTCTTTCACTACCTACAGGTTTATAATTTACTGGTTTATGCCCCTTTTTAAATTGAGTAGCTTCACAACCTTTTCCACATATACCTTTTTTACCTTTGTTAAAAGGTGTATGCCCTTTTTTAAATCTACCATCTAGTCCACTTTTAAGGTTATGATTCTTCTTAAAGGTTCTAATTTGTATCATTGATACATCTGTACCAAATTTCTCATTAAATAGTTTAGCTAATTCAGCATTCCCTAAACCTTTAACATTATTCTTTATAAATTCTGACTGCTCCTCAGTCGCTACAAACCTCTTCATATTAACTTAACCTTCTAACATAGTAGGAACTTCTTCCTGACCTTGCTCGTACATAACTTTCTTAGCTCTTAAAACCAAGTTCCCATTTTCAATTATTTTAGTAGCTATGCTTGCCATGGCTCTAGCTCTTTCAACTTCTTCTTTAAATTTCTCTCCTTGTATCTCATCATCATTCAATCTTTCTAATTGTTCAAATAAATGATTATTTAAATCCTTCAATGTATTTCTTGCCACAAATATTCCGTTACCAAAACCTTATAAAACTTTATAAATTAGAGATTTTGTTTCTTTTCTACTTCATAGTTGCCCCATTTTGCCTAAGCTACTTTGGTTTATATAGCACTCCATAGACTTTGCTTATCTTAGCAATAAGTAGGGTGTAACGATTCCCCAATTTAAGAATATCTTTAAAGTGATAAACTTAAACCATAATTAGCTAAATTATAAGTAGCATTTTTATCTCTATCACAAATAAAATTACAATTGTTGCATTTATAGGTTCTATCAGAAAGTTTTAAATCTTTCTTTATATGTCCGCAACAACTACAAGTTTTACTTGAAGGATAAAAAGTAGGTACTTGTATAAATTTAATCCCGTTTAAAGCACATTTATATTTCATTTGTTCTATAAATTTATAAAAACCTTGTTGTGCTATGGCTTTAGCTAAATGTCTATTTTTCATCATATTAGAAACTTTTAAATCTTCCATCACTACTAATCTTGCATTGGCTCTCACAAGTTTTGAAGTAGCTTGATGTACATGATTATTTCTAATATTTTTAAGTCTACTATGAAGCTTTTTAATCTTTAATTCAAGTTTTGCAATGTTCTTAGTCTTTTGGTAACTCCCCCCTTTTTTATTCATAATATATTTTTTTGAACATTGTCTTTGTAATCTTTTTAATTTCTTCTCTAAATCTTTAACTATTCTGGTCTTATTAATATTCTTAATATCTAGACCTTCTATATTGCATATTGCTAATTGCTTAATGCCTAAATCAATAGCTAAAACCTTATCCTCAAGTTTGTTTATTATAGGTTCAATATCTATAGTAAAATTTAATATCCAACATCTATTATTGAAAGTAACTGTAGGATTAGAAAATTTAGTTATAGTAGTAAAATCTATATTTTTATAACTTGATTTAAATTTTACTTTTCCTATTTTCTCTAAATTTACTGCTCCATTATTATAAAACTTTAATTTATCGTATCTACTATAAAAAGTAGCATTAGAATGTTTTTTACTTTTGAACTTAGGAAAACCTTTCTTTTCTTTAAAGAACTTCTTATAAGCTTTATCTAAATTTCTTAAAGCTTCTTTAAGAGTTGCATTAGATACTTCATTAAGCCACTTAAACTCTTCTTCTTTTTTAACTTGAGTAAGTATTTTCCCTAAATCAGTAGTAGAATATTTCTTTTGTTCTAATTCATACAACTCCTTATTTTTAGCTAATCCCCAGTTATAAATATATCTTTGAGAGCCTATATGTTTTCTCATTAATATCTCTTGTTCTTCTGTTGGATATAATCTAACTGTAAATCCTTTTTTCATAATCTCACCTCCTAATATTATTATATCATAACTACCAGTAGTTGCAAGTAGTTATTTGATATATTATAATATATTTGAGGTGATTATTATGGATAAATATGGACTAACAAATAGAGTTAGAATTTCTAACGCTATTGATAAAGAGTTATGGAAAGAACTTAAAGAATACTCTAAAGAAACTGGAGTACCAATGTCCAAACTATTAGATAAATCAATTTCTTTATTTCTAAAGTCTACTAAAAAATAGTAGGCTTTTATAATGTTTTATAATTTTTCTTTAACAGTTACACCCCCTAAATCTTTATTTTTTGTCCTACCCTATGGGGGTAGGACTATTTTATTAAAATGGTATATCTCCATCATCAATTGGTGTCATATCATAATTTCCGTCAAATGATGAATCATCTGGTGTTGCAAATGCTCCACCGAATCCATCATTTTTATTAAGACTATTTTTAGAACCGTTGTTCCCTGAATCTATAAAATCGAAACTTTCAACAACTACATCAGTAGTATATCTTCTTGTACCATCTTGCGCCTCGTAACTTCCTGTTCTTATGTTACCTGCTATAGCTAGCTGTCTACCTTTAGTAATATACTGAGCTATAGTCTCACCAGTCTTTCCAAAAGCTATGCAACTTACAAAATCAGCTTCATCTTTTTTGAATTGTCTATTTACAGCTAGAGTGAATCTCGCAACTGCTGTTCCACTTCCTGCTGCAAATCTAAGTTCTGGATCTTTAACAAGGCGTCCTATCAAAATTATTTTATTCACTGTAAAACTACTCCCTTCAAATTAAATTTCTTTTTATAAAAGCTTATTAACGATTGATGGCATCCTAATTCTTTAGATATTTGAGTCGCAGTTTTACACTTCAACTCTTGTTCTAAAAAACTTTTAGTTATAAAGTGTTTAGTGTCAGCTTCACTCAAGCTTCTTGCCTTTATTCCGTATTTATCTAGATATTTTTTTATTGTCTTAATATTGGTATTATTTTGTCTTGATATCTCTTTTAATGATTTTCTTTGAATAACATATAAATCAATTAACTCTTCTTTTGTAGGCTTGTAAACTTTTCTCAATCCAATTTCGATTGCGTGTTGTACATTTTTCTTTTGAGTACACCATTCCAAATTATCTGAATGATTATTAAATGTATTTCCATCTTTATGATTGATAACAGGATAATTATTAGGGTTTAGTATAAAGGCATTTGCCACCAATCTATGAACTTTATATTGTTTTCTCTTTTTATTCTTAGATAGGGTAACAACTTTTCTTGAATAACTTTCATCTACTCTCTGTGTATAAGCATTCAAAATTCTTTCTCTTTCAACATATTTGTGACCATTCCAACTTCTTAAACTTTTAACTCTACCAAAACTACTTATCTCATATAAGCCTTCATACCCCTCAATTTCTTTCCAGACTTCAACCACCCTATTCATCTTCTTTCACCTCAGCTTCTTCTAAAGATGCTTCCCAACACTTGTAACAATCACCATCACATTTTCTAGCTAAAGTAAACCCTAAATTCCACGGGCAAAAATCACATCCTATAATTTCTAAAAACTTTTCCTTATCGATTTTTATCTTCAAAGAATTTCCTCCACTTAAATACTTTTCATTTCTTCTAAACACTTTTTACAAATGTTTTTACCTCTGTAGTTAACAACTTCTCTAGCATCTCCACAGAATACACATGCTGGCTCATACTTCTTTAATATGATTTGCTCTCCATCTACATAGATTTCTAAAGCATCTTTCTCTTTTAAATTTAAAACTGTTCTTAACTCTTTTGGTAACACTATTCTTCCTAATTGATCTAATTTTCTAACTACTCCTGTTGACTTTAACATATATATTTCCCCTCTCTTTTTTAATAATTTTTAGCTTGTCTCTCTAAATTTATTTCATACTTTTCATAGTAGCAATCTACTACATCATCAAAACTCATACCTGTTAAAAATCCTATAGTAAACAGCCATTTCAGTACTCTATCATACTTATCAACTCCCATAGATAAGTAACAGTACTCTAATAAATCCAAAACACTGAAAACTGAGTAATCTATATGAGTTAATGCTCCACACATACTATCTAATAAATCTTTTATAGCAGCCCAATCTCTATTCTTTTTTAAGTAAAGATTGCTTAATGCAAAATGTATGCAATCAGCTAATTCTCCTCTTATATTTTCAACATTTAACCTTTTATTTTGTTTCCAATACTTCCAATCATTCAGCTCATTCGCTAACTCTCCAAGTTCAACGTATAACGCTAACTTAACATTTCTAGCTGGTGGTATTATTAACTTAGCTCTTTCCCAACAGATTTTATCTAACTTTACTTGATCCTCAACCATTTTAAAAACTATATCTTTTTTTAACATTTTCTAGCCCCTCTCTGTAACTTTAATATCATCTAGAATAAGTGTTTTTCTCTTAGTATAAACACTGCCTCTAGGTCTCCCTATTTCCTCGCTTATCTGGTAGTCACTATATCCTTCTTCTATTAACTTTTTAAGAATGTTTATTTCTTCATTTCTCCAAGCTAAGTTAATTCTATTTTTATATCCTAACCTTATTAGTTTGTTTTGCACTCCATAACTTGTCCTATCGAGCCTCTTACCTATCTCCTCATATGTTATTCCTTTTGTATAAAGCCTTATAGCTTCTTTTTCTTCAGCTGCACTCCACCTTCTTCTGTAACCTTTCCTTTTTATCTTAAAATCTCTTTTTCTAAATTCATCAACCCACTCCGGTTCTACTCCTAGAATGTTTTTTTCTATCTTAGAAAAATCAATTAACTCATTATTGTTTTTCGCAAATTCCCAAAAGTCTTTTGCTTTTATCAAGCCAAAAGATCTTTTAGAAGTAACAACTTTATTAGTACACTTTAGCCCATAAACAGATACCCATTTTTCTACTTTATATCCGCTCACTCCACAGATTCTCTTTATATCAGCTTTAGTAATAGCATCTTGGGCCTTTAGTCCACCGCCAAGACCTAATCTTTCCGATTTTAACTTAACCGCTTCTACTGTTCTATTTAACTTCTTAGCTAACGCGTTTAAGTTATATCTACCCCACATTGAATTTAGGTAGTCAATTTCTTTTTCACTCCATTTTTTTCCACCCATAAGACTACTTCCCCTTTAAGAACAAAATTTTCTTCTTATTTTCTTTAAAGCCTTATCTCTAAGCCTAGATACTTGAGGCTGACTCATATTTAAAATTTTTCCCGCTTCTACTTGTGTCTTTTCTTTATAAAAAAGTAATTGCAAAACTATTTTTTCTTTTTCTTCTAAATCATTTAAAGCTTTATTTATAAAAACCCTATTAACCACATCATCCTCTAGTGACTTATCCGAAAAATCCTCTAGAAGTTCTATTTTTTCCTTAGGTTTACCCTCATCGATTCTAACTTTTTCATTTAAGGACTCATAATATACTCTTTCATAAATCTCTTTACCATCAGTTATTATTCTTTTGAACTTACTTTTATCCTTATAAAAACATCCTTTTACTGTTCCCAATACTGTCGGGTAGGCATATGTTGAGAATGCAAGCCCTCTTGTTTTATCAAACCTACTAGCTGCTATAACCAAACCTTCTAAAGCATCCGAATACACCTCTTCGAAACTTTTTCCACTTATTTTAGATATTTTATTAGCAACATCTAAAGCAATCCCTAAATGATCTTCCACTCTAATCCCCATTTCACACCTCTTAAATACTATTTCCTTTTTTTCTTATATTTTTTATTTAAAGCTAGTTGTTCTTTAATAGCTTCTCCTATATCCATTTTCAACCTCCAAACTAATAAGAATTAAGCTCTATCTTGTCATAGCTTAATATGCTCCTATATGCCTCTAAACTCTTTTCTAAGCCCTTTAGTTGATATTTAGTAGTTTCATATTCAGCTTGTGCTATATCTCTTTCTAATCTCAATTTAGCTACTTGTTCATTACCTTTAGCTATATTATCAACTAAATTGACTGGTATCTTCTTTTCATATCTAAGATGCAATATAAGTTGACTAAGTTTTTTTCTATACTCATATTCCGCCTTAGCTCTTTTAACTCCTATTGTTTTAAGCAATGTATTTCCTTCTATAATCGCTTGTTGTGTTCTTTTTATATCTTCAATTATTTCAACTGGTGTTGTCATACCTTCTCCTTTTATTAGCCCCCTAGTCTCCTAAGGGACTAAACTTTTAAAACATTATGTTATATTCCAACGCTACTTAATAGTTCAATAGCCTTTTCAACATTCTTTTCCTTTTCTTTAATAACCTCTAACTCTTCTCTTTTAGCACTTATAAAATTTTCATACTCAAGGATTGTCTTATATATAGCTTCTTTATCCTTTTTGAAGTTAATTAGATTCCCTTGAAGTTGTTCACTGATAGTAGGTACTGAAATAGCTTCCATAAGCACTACCTCTTTTTCTTCAGCAGGCTTTGCCTTTTCAACCTTTTCGCTAACTACCACTTCTTTTTTAACTGGTTCCTTTTCAACTTCTTTATCTTCTTCACCTGAAATTATTTTCGCTATTCTTTCAGCACCCTTTTGTTCCATCCACTCTTCTTTAATTTCCTTTACTGCATTTGTTCTTTGAGCACTTGAAAGTTTAGGGAACTTAAATTTTAACTCTTCCTTAATTTCTCTTACCCCTTTATCAGCTTCTAAAGCTTCTATGATAAACTCTCTTACTTTGGCTTCCATTTCTACTCTCTCCTTTTCATTCATTTTTTGCATTTCTGATCTTGCCTGAATATCTCCAGGAATCATTTCATTTACCACTTTCCAAAATTTATCTATTTCATCGCATGTCCAATCTACAGTCTCAGTTAGAGCTGCGTTGACACAACTATTTAATGCTATTGTTCTTTCTGTAACTTCTTGATCTACTTTTCTTCTTTCTTGTCTTATAAGCATGTCTATAAGTTTGAATTGCACTGGAGTAAGCTTTTTCATAGCTTCTTCCATTTTCTTTTGTTCTCTCTGCATACTTTTAAACTGTTGTCTATTCATACCCATAGCGTTTCTTAAAGCTAAAGGCTCATTTTTCATGCAGTGTTCAAATGCTTCAGTAAACTTTTTAGCTTTTTCACTTAAAACATTCATACTCTCCCTCCTTATTTATATTTCTATTTTATCATACTTTATCCTACTTTTGTTAACTTTATCCTACTTTTACACTTTTTTAACACTTTTTATCACTTCTCATTCTAAGTAGTATAATGTATAATACACTTAGAACGAGGTGATAATTAGTGGCTAAAGTTAAGATTTCAATCACACTTGATGAAAGCATTTATAAACAAGTAGCTAAAGAAGCTGAAGCTGATGATAGGAAAGTATCTCAACAGATCAATAAGATACTTAAGGATTTTTTCAAAGAGAAGGGGAAGATTTAATTCTTCTCCTTTTCTTTTTATTAGTAAATAGGCTCTAAATCATACTTCCATCTAACTTTTTTCTTAACTTGCTTTATCAATATTCCATTATCTTCAAAGTAGCTTAAAGGAATTGACTTTCTTTCCTGGTCCTCTAAGAAGTCTAATATCTGTTGTGGAGTAACAGCATAAGTCTTTTCTTCACTTCTAAAGTTGATTAGAAAGTAAGATTTAATATTCTTATGCTTTATCTCAGCTAAGCCATTAAGTTGATTAACCCTAATATTCCCTAACGGTAATCTTTTTTCTTTAACACTTTTTAATTCCAGGAATAAAACCTTATCTCTTTTAACTAGTAAATAATCAGCTATATTACTTGGAGTAAATCTAGTTTTATCTCCATTCCCCCATGCTCCTGATGAATCTCTAAACCTATATATATAAGTTTCATCATCATTTTTTACTGACTTTTGAATGTCCTGTTCAAACTTTTTGCCTTCATTAAGCATTGCCAACCCTCCTGTTATAAGCGTCCTTCCTTTCAAACACAAAAGCCTTAGCTCTAACCTTTGATTTTGCTAAAAAAGCATCCGCAGGATCTTTAGCCATGAACTTCTTTATTTCAGCTAACTTTTCTTTATACTCTTTGTAATCTCTACATGTACTATGACACCCAACAATTCTATCCTTACAATTCTTGCAACAATCCATAGAACTCATAATTACACCTCTTTAACCATACAATCTATTTCCCATTAACCTCTTCACTAGTTCATTAACTTCATAACCTTCTTTTGCTATAAACATCTTTTTAGTTATTTTCTTAACTTCATTCTTGCTGCATTCTAACTTGGCCATAATTTCTTTTTCAGTCCAGTACTCTTTTTCTGAAAACATAAAGAATAGTTTTTCTTGCAACTCAAGCTTATATCTTAAATCTATTTCCCTATTCATATGTGGACTTGAATTTCCTCTGTGATGCTCAGGACATAGAAACTTAAAGTTTACTTTTATATTACTCATGTAGGTACATTGGCTACGATATATCACATGATGAAGTTCAGTGATATTCTTCCCGCACTCTTCACAAAGTTTATACTCTTCCATAAGCTACCCCCTCAATAAATCAATTTGATCATTAAGCAAGCTTATTTCTTCAGCTAGAAGTATTGTAGTATTATATCTGCTTACTATTTCCTTAGCCTTATCAAAGTGCTTTCTCTTTATAGCCTTATATTTCCTAACTCCGAACTGCCTTTTAACTTCACCCCAAATGTCTGAGTAAACCTTACTTCTTAAAGACTTATCTTTATAAGCCTTAGAACCTTTACCACCTAGCACTTCAACGCCTTTTTGCTTAACTAATGCTACAAGTTCATCAGGTTCATCACCTATAAGTGGTAAATCTTCTTTGAAATCCTCAAACTTTTCATCAAGATCTGTAACCTTTTCTTCCACTTCCTTAAGTGCTTTAACCTGAAGTTCCAACAAATCTAAATTAGACTTTGGTTTAACTTGATATTGTCCAGTTTTTCTTATCTGTGGCAATACTTCATCAAAAACCCAACTTTCAAACTTTTCTGCTTGTGGCAATTTACTTTTTATGATTAATCTATAAATATCTCCTTCTGGTATAATTAACATTTCTTGCAATCCACCATCTGTAAGGATGTTCTGTTTTAGAACTCCCTTGCAATGATCTGATATCGCTTTTCTAGGTAATTTATATCCTAAAGCTTCCGCTATATCTTTCCCAACGAAATAAGGTTTTCCTTCTATATTCACAGTTCTTACTTGTCCAAAATCTTGATTGTTAAAAACCATTAAGTTACTCATTTTACACCTCTCACTTTTTTCAATTGATTATCATATGAGAATGTCTAGTTACAACTCTAGCCTAGACACTCTCATATTCAGTTTATTTTTCTATATAATTTCTAATATTTTTCAATACTATATTTATACTTCCATCCCCATTTCTTAAAACTTCAAATTTAGAATCATCATTGTAAGTCTCATCATTAATGTACAGATCTATTTCTTTATCTATATTCAATCTAATTCTTTTAAGCTTTTTCTCTACCCAAACTTTATCTACTTCTACTTCTTCTGATAAACCATTACCCCTTATAAAAGCAGTAAAATCTTCTTTCATCCTTGGTTCTTCCTCAAATAACTCTCTAGATAATTCTTTAATATTTATATTTTCTTCTTCTTTAAGCTTAGTTTTTATAGCAGTTCTTATTTTCTCCGCTCTTTCTGCATCCTCTATAATGTTATTCCTTGTCCACGTTTCAGCAGCATTAACAAAAGTTTTAGTCATATCTCTTTCATTCTGAATCAATACACATCCTAAATATTGTTTTGTGAAGTAGTCAGCTCCATACTCATCTTCTTTAGAATATCTTTTCACCTTATCTATAACCATAATATCTATTTCATTCTCTTCCCTTAAAGGTTTTATAAATGCACACTTTTGAATTTTTTGACCTGATGCAGGTAACCCCACTTGATGTTCTACAATGCCAATCCCTATTTTATTTTCAAAGAAATCAACTTTATGAGTAAAATTCTTTATATAATCCATTTTCAAAATCCCAAGCATAGGGCCTTGATCTGTAGATATTGATACTGTAAGCAAATCACATCCTGATATTTCCGGATTACCTTGCATGATGTAAAATAGCTCTTTAGCTAATTCTTGAGACACTTCAACTAAATCTCTAACTTCCCCATTTAAAAACCATTGTGATACTTCCTTAACAACTCCATGTTCTTCATTAAAGTTTGCATACTTTAAATCTTCGCTTCTTAGGCACTTCTCTACATGCTTATATATGAACTTGTACACTTCCTCAGTTAAATCTAACTTATATTCGTTTAATATAGGTTCATCTGAATTTCTATCAAGAACATGAACCACAGCCTCCATAATATTAATATCACTTACGTATTCCATTCTCTTATCCTCCTAAGCTATTTCATAAATGCTTTTAACTATTTCAAAAATCTTATTTTCACTATGATATTTAGATATTTCTTCAAGTACAGCTTTTCTTTTATAACCCTGACTTGCTCTTTTTTCTTCTCCAAAGTACTTCTTCATATCGTATAAAGCTGAACTAACATTCCTAAAATTCAAGAAATATATGTCACCAGAATCATTTACGTTATATCTAAATCTTGGTTCTTCTTGTTTTTCATAGTAAAAACAGTCTCCAACTTCTAAACTTTTATCTTTATACCATTCATCATTTCCTCTTTTATACTCACATAACCTTTTAGTAAATTCTCTCATTTGTTCGTAATATCTATTTTCATCAAACTTTACTAAAAACATATGGTAAGAATGATAATATTGGCTAATTATTAGAGTATATTTATACTTACTCATTAAAGCACCCCATTTCCTTTAGCATAACTTCCATCAAACCACTTCTAGTTAAGTTTTCCTTTACAACCTCTATAGTTTCCTTTACTGCATGTCCCTCTTCTACGCAAGTTATAATTTCTTTTACACACTCTGAAAATCTACTCATTTATTTCTCCCCCTTTATTTTCTACTTCAAATTCTATAACCCATACCCAAGGATTACCTTCCCAAGAGTATTTATCTTCCTTAACTGTACTGTTCCATAAAAGACCAAATGTTGCTCTCTCTAACGAATCATTTAATCCTATTCCTGCTATTTGTATATGCTCTGCTTCATCATAAAAGCTTGTACAACTTATTCCCTCTTGGTAACATCCTTCATCTGTAATATCTTTTAATCTTTCAGCTCTTACACTTGTTACTTTTAAAAATATCCTTGCTAATTCTTTAGGCATATGAATTGAAGGTCTCCATCTTATAGAATCATAATCCCAATTATTATTTTTGATATCATCTGCTCTATAAAGAACTATTCCTTGTTTTTCTATCTCTTCAGCATCATTTAGTAAATCACCTTTAAACCATGTTTCCCTTACGTAAAGAATATCTCCTACCTTGTAAGGTGGATTTATATAATCAACAACATCTTTAAACTCTTTATCTGAATAAGTGCTACCTTCAGCACATAATATATATAATCCATTACTTTGTTTTTCGATATGCTTAGGTAATTTAATAATTCTCCTAGTACAAGTCTTTTCACCATCAAGGATGGCTCTTACCATACTTGTGTTGAATAATATCGGCTTCACTACTTTTCCCCCTTTTTCTTAGTAGCTTGGACTATATAAATGTCCAATTCTTGGCTTACCTTTACTGTCCTTGGATCTAAAACTCCATACTTTTCTATATACTCATGCATCTTTGCTCTAAGCTCTTCCATCTTGACCTCCTACTTGTACAACTTTTAATGGAGTGAAAGCTATCTTAGTGTGAAGCTTACCATGTTCATTCTCTATAAACTCTTTAAGATTATCTAAGTTTTCCTCCTGATCCTTATCAATCTTTTCAACAATGCCAAACATTTCTTGATTTCCATCTATAATAAAGTTAATCCCATTGTCTAACTCCAAGAACTTTTTATCTAAAGCTTTAATTTTATCCTCAGCTCTATATACCGCACTTTCTGCTTCCTCAACCACATCATAAAGCTCAGATACTTCTTGTCCTAAACCTTTAATCTCTCTTTTAACAGCTAAAACTGTAACTAAAGTCCCTGCACACACCAATATATTTAAAACTGTTAATAAAACCATTTCTTATTCCTCCCTATATTTACTTAAAAATTCATTTATAGAACTGCTATCTGGCACTTTATCACCTATTCCTGATAGTCCATTTTCTAAAGCGTCATAGTCATAATCATCTCTTTCAGTAAAGTTAGCTTTAGACTGTTCTCTTTTTTCATACTTTATATTTACTATTTTCTTTTGTTCTGAACTTAAGTCATTTAGTACTTTAATTAAGTAACTGTTTTTACCATTTATTTTCCCTTCTTCAAAAGCTTTAGTAGAAACAGTTGTTACTATAGCTTTTTTTAAAGTGTTACTTCCATAAGTTTCTATAAGTTGATTAGCATCACTTTTCTTTAGTTTATATTGATTTTTTTGACAAAATTTCATAATTTCTGCTACTTCTTTTTCTCTAGCTTCGCTATAAGAATAATCTATCTCTAACTCTTTCTCTAACTCTAACTCTAACTCTGGTGTACTTTTGTCGTACATTTGTACAGAATCCTGTGGACAAGTTTGTCCCACCTCTTTTAAAGCTTTCTTTTTATTGTTATCTATCTCATTTCTATAAGCTCTAATTCTATCTGCTTCTGTTGAACTCTTGCCTATAAAGTTTTGTATTTCAAGCATATATATAGTTCCATCATCCATAACTTCTATAAGCTTTAACTGTTCAAATAAATCAAATGCTACTTTAACAGTGTCTATATCAATGCCTGTTACAGCTGCTATCATTTGATGATTGTAAGGTATAAACTCATTTAATCTTAATTTTCCGTTGAATTTTAAAGCTTTAAGGTATAATTTTAATAGTAAGTTAGAATATTTATAGCCATTAGGCATACTCTCTAAAACTTTAATTTCAGCACTATCAAAGAAGTTTTCTTTCAACTTCAAATAATAGTATTTTTTGTTATCAGACACCTTTCTCACCTCTTGTATAAAATCTTTTCATCCTTCATAAACTTTAGTAATTAGACTTTTTAAATAATACATTTTATAATTTAAGGTGATAGCTCCTGAAAGATTACCAGTCAGTAGGAGCTATCAGTTGTGGGTACCTTTTGGCGAAGGTACTCTTTTTTAATTAAGCTCGTTGTAAAGGTCATTAAGTTTTTCTCTTAACTCTTCAAATGATTTCATGTCCATTTGAACGTTTATATCTTCTTCAATCATTAAGTTTACTGCTGTTCCTTCACTTTTAATTTTGAAGTTTTCTTCTTTTCCAAACTTATTAACTATAATCCCTATAGAATTAATCATTTAAATCCCTCCTTTAATTTCTAAACCATCATGTGCTACTACTACTGGTAAGCCTGTTACCTTTTCTATTTCTTCCTGGAAGTATTCTGGATTCCCATTATCTTTACTTAGATGAATAAGAACTATATTTTTTACTTTACTTAAGTCATTAGCTCTAAAGAAATCCTTTAGGCTTTCTACACTAAAATGTGATTTTTCAACCCTGCATTTTAGCCACTTATGAACCTTTCCATTTTCAACATTGGATTCTAGTATTTTTTCGCTATAGTTACATTCAATTATTATGTGATTTAAGGCTTTGAATTTATATTGAATGTAATAAGTATCTGTAGCAAATAAAACCTTTCCTAGAGCCTTATGGCTTATTAAAAAACCTATAGGTTCTCTAACATCATGCTGAGTGTGGAATGGTAATATAGTAAATCCACCTAGCTTAAATTGTTTTTCTATTATTACTCTATGCGCTCTATGATGTTCAATTCCTAAAGCTTCTAAAGTTCCAGCGCTGCTATAAACATCAATCCCATTTTTAAGAATATCTTTTATAGCTTTGCAGTGATCCTTATGCTCATGTGTAACCAAGCAACCTTTAACCTTGCTTAAATCATATTCAAGACCTTCTAAAATTCTTTTGTATGGTATTCCACATTCTAGCAGGAGTTGTTCTCCATCAGCCTCTAAGATGTAGCAGTTTCCATGTGATCCAGTTGAAAGTACTTTAAGCATTTTTGAAACCTACTAAAAATCTTGGTGGAGTTGGTATATTTTGATTTATTGGTTTCCAAAGATGCAAGCAATTAGGATGATTATTAATATATTCTGATTTCTTAGGGTGATACTGTATTACCACTTCTTCATCTTCAAAGAATAATTCTTTAATTTTACACATTACTTCCCATGAAGGAATCCTATTTCGGCTACTAACAGATACATGTTCCCACCCTTCTCCATCACTAGCTATTACCATATAATCAATTCCTTTGTAGTAAATTTTAAAAGCTCCATTATGCCTATCTCCTAAATATCCATCTCCAAACATATCAATTCTTTTATTATCTAAATAAGTTAAATCCCTCATTTTAAGCCTCCTTATTCTTAGTCATCACAAGCGTTTTCCCATTTTGGTTATCATGTATAGCAACAACTTGTTGCCCATTCTTTAGTGTATAAGGTATTAAAGCAATTTCACTTTCTTCACATATAGTTTCAATTAAACCTAATGCGAAATTTATTTCAGTAGCTCTCTTTTCTTCCATTTTATATCCCTCCTATACTATTAAAATGGACATCCTTCATCAGCCATACTTATTTGACCTTCTGGAACATCAACTATAATTTCTTGTTGTACTTGTGGTTCTTCTTCTATGTCTATAACCTTAGAGTTAGCATTTTGACTTATCTCTTCTTTAACTGTCATAGTTTTTTGAGTTTCTTGGTTTTCTTCACCAAAATCAGATTTATCACTATTGTTGAATGCTTCTATAAGAACATCGCTATCATCAGATGTATTAGCAAACATTTTACAAGCTCTATTTATAACTGTTTTCTTAGCCATTTCATCTGTAAAGTCATTGTGAGCTTTAGATTTTCCTGAATTAAAAGCAGTTCCTTGTCCCCATGCCTTTTTGATTTGCTTCATAGTCATAACTTCTACATGAAGCGGTCCATTTTCTCCTATAATCATTGCAAAGGCACCTTTAATTTTTTCTACATCCTGATTATCTAAATCTTGTTCAAACTTAGTTATCTTAAAAGATCCAGTTGTAAAATCAAATTCTCTTTCAAATATATCCCCTTCATAGATGCAATAAGCTTTGACATCTTTAACACCTTCTAACCTCTTAGTAACTGCTACTGTACCCATATAACTTCTCATCAGTTGAAGTTTTTTCCCATACACTACAAAGTAGCATTGTTTTTTAGCAGGGCTTAATCCTTGCAAACACATATTGTATAGAGTTTCTACTATAGAGTTTCTTGAACAAACATCTAAAGCTGGATTTTTATTTTTATCAACTACATCTTGCAGCATTAACCATGCTGAGTTTATAGAATTAGTTACTGAATAAGTTGGTGGAAAAGCTATAGAATTGTTAGCTTTAAGCTCTGCTATCTTTTGTGTTACTTGATTCATCGCTTCTTCTTTTGCTATTGCTAAAGTGTTTTGTTTAACTGTTTGAATATTACTCATCTTAAATTCCTCCTTAAGAAATTACTAAAGTTTTATCTTTACTTACAATTAATCTAATAACTTGTGATTTACACTCTAATAACTCATTTACTGATTCAGCGTTATCAACAAATACAGGACATTCTATATCATAGTGGTCGCATAGAGTATTAATAATATCTATACCAGCGTTTATCTTACCTGCATTATTTACACTATCGAATGGAACCCCATTTACAGTTGCTACGCAACATTCTTCAACTGCTCCATTTACTAGAGTGTTAAATAATTTAAAGCTTACATACTTGAACCTTTCGTTTATGCTATCTTCCATAAGCTTAACTTTTGCCTTTATGAAGGTTTCACATTGGAACTCTTCTTTTTCAACTTTAGCTAAAGTTTCAGCTAATTTTCTCTCTTCATCTTTAAGCTCTTCTATTCTTTCTAAAGTAGCTTTATTCTTTTCTCTATAAGTTAACTTAGCTTTTATATTATCTATTGCATCAACTAACTCATTTTTTTCTCTTCTTAAGTTTGAAATCAACTCTTTAGTTGATGTATTATCATTTATCTCAACTTCTAGATCTGCTATCTCACAGCTTACCTTCTTATACTCTTCTCCAAGTATTATTGAAGGTTTGAAATCAAGTATTTTAGCCATCAAATCATTAAGTTCTTTTCCAACTTCTTTGTGTTTAGCTTTGATTTCTTCAAGTTTAATAGAACATTCGGATAGTTCTTTTTCAAATTTTTGAAGTCTTTCTTTTTTAATAGAACCTTTATCCCCTAATTCTTTTAAGATTCTTGATTTATTAATGTTAAACTGTTCTAACATAGATTCTTTCTTTGCTTCTATATCATCTGTTTCAAACTCTCTTTTACAAGTAGGACATATAAATTCATTCTCATTAAAAGTAAGTGTTTTTAAATTTTCTTCGTGCCATGTATTTCTTAAGGAATCAATACTCTCTATTAAAAAAATTCTTTTTTCTTCAAGATCTTTCTTTCTAGTCTCTAAAGTGTACTTTTCTCTAGAAATATCTTTAAGCTCATAATTCTTTTCTGTATATAAACTTTCCAAGTCTGCTCTTGGCCTGTTCGCTTGAACCTTAGATTCATTCTCTATTTTTTGAAGCGTACTTTTTAAGTTAAATAACTTCTGTTGCTTTTCTAGAACTACATCGCCTAATTTTGTAGAATCGTAAAGCTTATCTTCGACTTGTTTTAACTCTTCATTTTTAAGTTTTAACTCACTCTCTAAAGCTTCAAAATCTAAGTTTAGAATTGATTTATCAAGCTCATCAATCCTAACTGGAATCGAATTGATATCCTGGTTGATTTTTCTCTTTCTAGCTGCTAAGGTTTTCTTTAAATCATCAACTGTTTTTCCACCTAGCAAGGTATCAAAACCTTTTAGTGTGTTATTCCCTTTTATAACATCCATTACATCAACATCACCTATTATGGATAGAAGTACATTTCTTCTATCTTTCCAATTCAATATAGTTGAGAAGTATAGCGGATTAGTTATAAGCTTAAATAACTTTTCATCTATTATGTTACCTATAGCCTCCTGGAACTCTACCTTTTTTACAGGTACATCATCAATGTAATAATCTGTAGTATGGCCTGTTAACTGCTTTTCAGCTTCCCCTCTTTTCTTAGTCCATTTCTCTTTATAGATTTTAGATAATTTCTTCTCAACACCATCAATATTAAGTAAAGCTGAAACTTCATGTTCTAGACCATGGATAACATTATTGTTTTTATCTAGTGTCTTAATCTCAAAATCTTTAGCATCTAGACTATTCTTATCAAAAAGAAGCCATGTGAATGCATCAAAAATAGTAGTTTTGCCTACCGCATTATCTCCTGATATATCTGTAACTCTATTGAAATCAACTCTTAAATCTTTAATCCCTTTAAAGTTTCTAAGAATCAGAGTTTTTAAAATAATACTTTTCATCAATATTCCCTCCCTATACATTGCTTACATAAATCAAAATAACCACTAAAGCTGCTAATCTTAATGAAGTTAAACTTCCTTTGCTAATCTCTTTTTTTATAACTTCTAAAAAAAATAAGAAACCAAGTGAAATAATACTTAAAAATTGAAAAACTATTGTTCCTGTCTCAGTCATTTAAATTACCTCCTTATCCAAACTGCTTTTCCAGTTTCTTTATGAAGGAATTTAAAAGCTTCCATATCTGTCGCTATATATAAAAAATCCTCCGGATTTAACTTTTGTTCTTTTAAAAATCTTTTGTGACGAACACTTAACTCTTTCGTGATCATCGCTTTTCCCCCTAAATTATTTACTAAAATACCAGTAACTTTCTATTTATTTAATAGTTTTTAAATGTTATTCTTTAATAAGAAAATCAATTGGAACATCTAAAGCCTTACTAAGTTTTTTTAAGACATCTAATGTAGGATTAACTTTATCATTAGAAGCTAGTGTGTATAGATAGCTAACTGATAAGCCTGTTTCTTTGGATAATGCTCCAAAGGTTATTCCTCTTAAGTCACAAATAGACTTTAGTTTCATTTCATCACCTCCTTTCGATGTTTTAATTTTACACCCACAGTGTAAAATATTCAAACTTATGTAACCCTCACAGTGTAAAAATAGCTCTCTATTTCTAAAGTTATCTTACTTTCGCTCTATTTCTCTATAAATTTAAAAAATATTATGTTATTATACTGGTAGTGTAAAAAATAATGCTATTAGTACAAAAATTATTAGTAGCTGGTTAACGTTATTTAATACTAACGTTAGTTATTAGGAGGTATTTCAATGAAATTAGTAGGGGAAAACCTGAGAAGAATAAGGGAAGAAAAAAGGCTTTCTCGCAGGGAATTATCAGAGCTTAGTGGAATAAGCCAGTCTTATATTGTAAAGATCGAAGAAGGAACTAAAAATCCAACTTTAGAAGTATTAAAATCTTTAGCAAATGCATTAAATGTAAAAGTAGAGTATCTAACAGAAGATGAAAATAGCGATGAAGTTAAAACTTTTGGGACTGAGCTAGATAAGCTTTGCTCAGAAATGGGGATAGACACATCAGTCTTAGATGAAGATGATTTAGAATTAATTACAGGCAAAATAATGGTTCTATTAAAAAAACTATCTAAAGAAAAAAACGCGGAATAATTACCCCGCGTTTTTCATTTTATATTTTTTACTATCTATATGATCTTTAATAATTTCAGTTGATTCAATAAGGATGCTATTAAAAAGCTCTTTATTGCCTTCAGTTTTTATAATTTTATTTAACCCATCCAATTTTTGTCCTAAAGTATTTCTCACAATTTATCCCCCTTTAATACTACATTTAATTCAACTTTAAAAAACATTCTAATAAAAAGAAAAAATGTTAAATTTATTCTATCAATAAATTGTTTCTTTTTTAAATACTTTTTATATATAAATTATTAAGCAATAAAAAAAAGCATAACTGACAGTTATATTTCCACAACTTTCTTGTATTATTAATTACAATTAGATATTAAAATTAAAGTGCGCGCTATTTTTTTAATAAAGGTGGTAAAAATGTCAGATAAAAATGAACATAAATTAAAAATAAAAGAATATAGAAAATTAAGGGGAAAATCCCAAAGACAGGTTGCTATGTCTATTGGAATCACTCAAGCTCATGTTTCTTATATAGAAAACGGGAAAGAAAGTCCAACAGTTCGAGTACTTTGGGATATAGCGGACTATTTAGAAGTCTGTCCTTCATTGCTACTTGATGTTCCGTGCAAAGATAAGTGTAAGGCCTGCATTTATTACAAAGATCAAGTTGTATTGTAAAAAATAACCTTAATTATTAATATTCTGTTAATAAAAACACTTATTTTTT
>Ga0129317_1000300_pt1 | contig 57256 bp, 77 predicted proteins | sample Cm1ome_FD_94430 | JGI IMG/M metagenome (GOLD analysis project Ga0129317, IMG submission 94430) | Eastern black-and-white colobus group fecal microbial communities from Wisconsin, USA - Cm1105 metagenome | ecosystem: Host-associated > Mammals > Digestive system > Large intestine > Fecal | place... | reverse complement strand
TTTTTTATCATCATACATAGCTTGATAAATAACAACTTCCTCCAATGTTTCACTATCTAACCCAATATTCATAACATAATATAGTTTGCCTTTGAAATGTCGATATAAATGTCGAGTCTTTAATTTTCGTTCCACGTTCTCACCACTTTTTCTATTTTCATTATAATACATCTTAAAAGTTTATGCTATAATTGAGTCTAGGAGGTATGACATATGTACATTAAAATCAATGAAGCAACAAACTATATTAAGACCCAATATCATGGAAAAATTGATTTAGCAATCATTCTCGGTTCAGGTCTAGGCCCACTTGCAGATGAAATTGAAAATCCTATCGAATTAGATTATCGCGATATCCCCCATTTCCCGATTTCTAATCTCATTGGACATGCCGGCAAGTTAATTATCGGTACATTAGAAAATAAAACAGTAATTGCCATGAAAGGACGTTTTCATTATTATGAAGGCAATGACATGGATATTGTTACACTGCCAATTCGTGTATTTAAAAGACTGGGAATTGATAATTTAATTTTAACTAATGCTTGCGGAGGAATCCGTGAAGATTTAAATCCTGGACAAATTATGCTGATTAAAGATCATATTGGTTTATTTGCCCCAAGCCCACTACGTGGTCCTAATCTCGATGAATTCGGCCCTCGTTTTAAAGATATGAGTGAAGTCTATAATCGAAAATTAGGAAAACTTGCTCATCAAGTTGCCGATGACAATAATATTAGTTTAAAAGATGGTGTCTATGCTTTTTTTAAAGGCCCAATGTATGAAACACCAGCAGAAATATTAGCATATAGAGCCTTAGGTGCTGATGCAGTGGGAATGTCCACTGTACCAGAAGCCATTGTTGCTCGTCACTGTGATATGAAAACTCTGGGAATTTCGTTGATCACTAATAAAGCCGCAGGACTTTCAAACCAAGAATTAAATCACCAAGAAGTTGTAGAAGCGGCTAATAAAGCAGAAAAAGACCTAGTTACTTTAGTAAAAGGCATTATAAAAAATTGGTAAACTAAAAGCATCATACTAAACTGACCCTATAGAAAACACATTTATCGTGTTTACTCTATAGGGAACAATTTAAAGATGCTTTTTTATTTTATTTGCACAGTATTTAATTTTCGATTAACTTCACTAATGTCTTTATCATCCATAGCCCGAAGATACTTAATTGGTTGATTAGAATCATAAACATCTATTTGATCGACCCCTAATAACCTATCTCCATCTTCACCGTAAATATATCCTTGTCCTGCTAAATCAATGTTTGATTCATCAAAAACAGAAACAAGCTCATATTTGTTTGGATCCTTAAAAACATCATAGTATCTAACTACTGCTTTCACGACAACTGCCTTACCAACCTTTTGATCATTTACCCTAATATGATTTCCTTGATAAAAATATACTCCCTCCAGACGATATCCATCCATAGCCTTAACTTGCTGCTGTGCAAAATTTGCCGCCCATTCCTTATCATATGCTATTTTTTCTTGACAGGCTGTCATTATAAAAAGAAATAGTAATAAACAAATAAATTTCTTTAATTGTTGCATTATCATCTCCTCCACAAGCTATTATATCATAAAAATATTTTTTTATTTTAAATAATCTTTATATTATCTAAGTTCTAATGATATTTACAAAATCTATAAAAATAATACAAATCCTAATAAATACTAGTCATTTAACCGATTAACGGACTAATCGTAAAGCTCATTATTTTTAATAAACCATGAAAAAATTTCAAGTCTTGAAAAAAAACACACGCTAGAATGCGGGTTTCAGGCGATTTGTTACTTATTTGTTACTTATTTAGTACATTTTATATTGTTTCTTCAGGCTAAAAATTATTCTCCAAACACCTCTCTATCATGTAATAAAATGTCTGGAGTTTAGGGAGTTCCAGACATTAAGGGAGGATTAAAAAGCTTAGTGTTAACGGTTTGTGTATACGTATATTTATGACAAATCCATCCCCTAATATCGATAATAGCACAAAAAAATAAAAATTAAACATTTAATCAATAATTAGGTTTTGGATTACATCATAAATGACTTTTATACACAAAATATTTATAATAAGAATGAGGTGTTAAATACGAACTTAAAAGAAAGAAAATTACAAGAAGCGAAAATAAAATTAACAGCATTAGAAGAAAAACTGAAACTTTTAGAAATATCTGACATACCAAATAAAGATGAAATGATCATTAATTGCAAGCATGATATTGAAAAACAAAAAAGAATTATAAGCCATACCACAAGTTATCTAGAATAAATATGTAAGTTACTAATAGCTACAATGCTTAAAGGAGCGCTCTAATCGAACACTCCTTTATCACTATAACTCTCTATTTTTTTGATTAATCTTCCACTTCGATTGCTTCTACAGGGCAAGATTCAGCAGCTTCTTTAGCTGAATCAACATCATCACCAATAACAGATGATAACCCCTCATCATTCATTTCAAAAACATCTGGTGCAACACCTACACAAGTTCCACACCCAATACAAGATTCATTTACTGTAATTTTAGCCATTGTAAATCCTCCTTTATGTGTTTACTATATAATAAATAACTATATTTTACAATATGTTTTTCCATACTAAAAAGTATTACTTATTCAATCAAATATTGAGTATTAAGTATATGAGTTGATAAAAAATGACAAATAACTATAATTGATATTGTACAATTATTGATCCCCACTATAATTCCAATAGTTGTATAATAGGGTATGGTCCTCCTTTCCCCTTAGCCATACCCAACCAAGAGCACAAAAAAGATATCTCCTCGGTAGAGCCTTGTGCTCTTTTATTTAAAAGTTTAATACATTTGCATATTTTGTATAATGTAGTAGAATAGATTGCGTACAAATATTATTTTTGTACAATAGAATATTGTTCCTCTCCCATTAACAATATTCGAAAGTATACAAAGAGTACAAGTTCACCTCTCCCGTTTTTGGCTTGTGCTCTTTTTGTAAAAATATTGTATAAAATAAGATATTATTATATACTTTTAATATGCATAGTACGCATCCCAAAATTATGCTAAAAACACAGTGTTCATTCCCATGTCACTGTGTTTTTCTTTATACAAAAAAGCCTAGATCAATTAGACCTAGGTTTTAACTATTTTCACTATCATTTTTTTCTTTACGCTCTTTTGCGTCGCTTTTACGACCATAAACAAATATTCCAACAAGAGTTCCTATTGATCCACCGATAAGGGCAAACCCCGATAAATCCTTGTCCATTGCTATTAATACAAAGCCTCCACAAATACAAACTATTCCTATTAAAAAGCCAAACCATTGTCCTCTTTTGCTATTTTCAACATCTGAATAGATAGCGGCTTTCTCAAGAGTCTGCCTATGTGCTGATTGATTCTCTGCCATAGTTAAAATCCTATCCGCAGCACCCGGTAAAACTCGCTCATACTGTTCAAAATCACTTGGATGCGGAATTGGTCCTGAATATGAAACACTTGTAATCTCTTGCACCAAAACTTCTCGTTTTTCTCTAGGTAAACTATTCAGTGTGCGACGAGCCCGCTCAATCTGACTATCACTTTTTTCTGTAATTTCTTGTTTCGGAGAACTTGTCATTTTTCTAGTTGGTTTAGATGGCACAGGATTATTTTTTGGTTTCTTTCTTGTACTCATCCAGTGCCTCTCTCATATCGTTTCCAATAGTTTGCCAATCGGACGCAATAGCTCTAGAATCCGCTTTAGTAGCAGATTTAGAAGAATTATAAATATTACCAGTAGCTCCGATATTTAAAACGCTACCTATTCCCTTTAGAAAAGAAGGTCTAGCAAATAAAAAATCACTTCTGTCCATTATAAAATCCTCCTTAATTTTCCCGATTTTACTATAAAAATAAATTTTGAGGTTTAAAAATTACTCTCCCGACCTCGCAATTATTATATCATGAAAAATAAATTTTACTAGACTAATAGTATAAATTTCTTGACAAAGCGAATCTTCCAATATTCTTTATCTTTTTTCAATGATGTAAATATAGTATAACAAAAATCTAATAATTTTAGTCCGTAAATAGTTTTCTTTATATATTAATTATAATATACACAAACTAAAGTCACCAATTATATGCTGATTTATTTACATACAAAAAAAAGCCTAGATCGTTATGACCCAGGCTTGAATTTTAGGTATTTGTTATTTATATGAATATCATGGTACCCATTGCTGATAACGCTATGTGTCTACCCCATTGCAATAATAGTGTATTCTAACCTTGTGTTTAACTGGTTGCCCTGGATGTCCTCAGCACCATTTTTTAAATAAATTGTTTCCATATACTAATAGCTCTTACCGCTTAACAGATATTCCCAAGTTTTAGGTCCAACAACACCATCTTGAACAAGACCACGATTTCTTTGAAACACGATAATAGCTTCTTTAGTCTTTTTGCCAAAGTCCCCATCAACAACCAAATTAAATCCCACACTGTTTAATCGTTCTTGAATTAATCTAGTAATACCACCCTTCGCACCTTTTTTTACAGTTGGATAACTAGAGAATCCTTGTCTAGCAATTTCTGCATTTAATCTATTTAACCAGTCATCGACAGGTTGAGAAGGTTCTGGTGCAGGGGTTGATACAGTAGCGCCATAATCAATATAGGGACTTTTGCCATGTTTAGTCCATTTTCTAGATTTAGATCCACTTGAAACATTAGCACAAGTTGAAACTTGAACACCATTATCCCATTTAGGAGTAGCTTCAACTACTTTGCCATTACCAATATAAATACCCATATGACCTTTCATCCATACAATTTCACCAGGTACAATATTGGAGAAGTTCGTAGACACTCCACTACATTTAGAAATAATAGTATCTGCATTTTGATCTAATACACCATTAGATCCATATTTACCACTAGAAGGATATCCCCACAAGATTCCTTTTAATAACCCAGAACAGTCCCATTGTCTTTTCCCGTTAGACGTTTTATTTCCAAATGTACCTAATTTATAAGATGTGGCACTGTTAGCTGCCGCCTTTACTTTTTCTACTAATTGTGCTGCTGTCATTACTGCCATATTATTGTTCCTCACTTTCCTTATTAATTAGTTTATCTGCCACTTCTAATCCTTTTGTTAAAACCGCTGGTACGTTATAACCTGCTTCTACAAGATTTTCTATGATTGATCTAATCTCATTAACAGCTAATGACCCTAATACAAACCATCCGATTAATGTTGTAATGCCAAGATCAATTCCTAGTGTAGTGCCAATCTCTATAAATAAAACAGATGCAGCAAAAGCCACAAGAATCATAATCCAATAGCCTAATTTCTTTAAGACACCTAGCCATCCTTTTTGCGAATTGGTTTTATTGGCCAATTTCGATTTCATACAGCCAGTAATCCAATCAATAACATTAAATAATAAGAACAAAGCAAATAAAATCCAGTGTTCTCCAAAAATAAAGCTTAAAAAAGCGACTACCGCTCCAGTAATCGCATTGTATGTGTCCATGTAATTCATATTATTTAAAACATTCATTTTTTTCATTTTCCTCACCTTCAGTTTAAATTTTATTAAGTACAGCTAATACATAGCCTTCCTTGATACCTTCATCATTAATAATCTGTTTAATCTGTGTTAACTGTGATTTCGAAGTATAATTGACTTCTTCTTCGACAGTTTCGATTTCTCTAAATAAAATATAATCGTTCTGCTCATAACTTGATTGTTTTAAAATCATATAATTTGTTTCAAGTAATTGGCTGAATTTACTTGCTGTAACATCTAATTCATGTGTTTTAATCATAATTTTTTCTCAACTTTCTTATCGATATCTATATCCAATAACTCTTAAAATATGTTCTTCTATCTATTACTCTTTTGTTAATTGCCATAATCGTAGCTACTAATCTGTTGTTTTAGTATAGCGCAAAGTGATATAACCAGTGTAGCTACTCTTATCACTGGCACTTCCAATGATAATATCGCCAGTTGTAGGGTAACAAATTATACTTTCTCCTAAGCTCCATGGGTTAACATTTGGAATTGGCAATGCCGCAGATGATGAACTTGCAACACCAGCGACATCAATAAATCTATCAATTTGATTAATGCCGTGCGATACTGTTTTAACATTATTATTTGGCAATGCTCCAATATTAATAGTTTTTTCATATATCTTCTTTCCATCTATCCAGTAACTTCCTGTAAATTGCTCAGCATTGGAGTATTTAAAAAATACCTCTTTACCATTTAATCTTTTTTCTTTATCTTTAAATCCAAATATTTTTATTGCCATATAAGTTATGACTTTTAGAAATTTGTTCTTCTAATTTTTCGTGTACCATAATGTCAATACTACATCGTATCTAGTGTTTCCATTAGTGTTGATGTAAACATCTCCACCTGTAGTGACAAATAAGTCAGTGCTTGCAACACCATTTACACCGCTTATTTTATCGTTAGCTCTCATTGAAAATTCATATCTTATATTTCTATCAAAATTAGCGATATTTTCTATTTTTCTAAAAGCATTAATAGTCCCTAAATTGTAAGATTTTTGATAAATCTTTTTGCCATCAAGCCAATATTCCCCAGTGAATTGTTCCTTAGTTGAATATTGGAAAAACGTATCTTTACGCTGTAATCTTGTACCGTTTTTTAGTCCGAATATTTTTAGCATACCGTACTCCCATTTTTCTTAGGGTATAAGATACAATTAGAAGAATTTTTAAATAAATTTCTAAAAGTACCCCCCCCCCCCGAATTTTCGAGATTTAATTGATTTTATCAACATTTTTCGTCCCTCCTATATCTCTACATTAACAGTTCCAACCATCTCAAATATTGGTTGTTCATGACCAGCATTAGTTATTCTTATACAATTATCGGACGTATCAACTTCTATGCTTCCTACAGTTTCAGCAGAACCACTATAAAAATTTATAATTCCTCCGCTTATATTTATTCCTTTATGTCTTAACCACGAGCTAGATGTACCGTCATTTGGAGTTGCAGATAAATCTATCATTCCATAATCCATATTCAAAAGATAATCCATTTCTCCACCAGTCTGTTTTGACGAAATAGTACCATCTGGTTTTATATTATAGCTAGTTGTTAATCCATTTTGATTACTTTTAGATGATGATAGCCCTCCATCAGAAATATTTACACCACCTATACTTCCTGTCAGGGATGTGATTTTACCGGTAGTATCTACAATAAATTTTCCATTTATATTTAGACTGCCACCAGTAATATTTCCCAGATCAGCAGCAATAGCACTTAAGGTATCTACATTTAAATTATCTACACTAATATAATGAATCACCCACGAATTTCCGGTCCATCTTTTAATAGGCTGCCCCGTTGCAGTCTGCCATAGTTGACCTACTGCTGGTTTTAATGGGGCAGTGGATGAAACTATAATCCCACTGTCTCCATCTGTACCGTCAACAACCTTTACCAAAGTTATTTCATTTCTTGCCTTAACCGCCATTTTTTTATCCCTCTAACTGTGCGACATAACTTCCGCGATTTGTGATATCTCCAGCTGCAATAGTAAGTGTACTGCCAGTGGCAGTAGCCGTAGATGAACCATCTTTATACCACTTTATTGTACCTGCGCTGGTTAATGCACTTCCAGTTAATTCTGTTGCACCTTTGAACACTTTAGCAGTAAGTGTAGTAGCGATTTCGGTGTTTTTAAAAATTGTCCCATTAGATGAGATGATTGCAATATTAAAGGCATCAGCTCCATTAGCTCCGTTAGTACCATTTCTTGATACTGAATAAGATGTAGTAGTCTTACCATCACTGTAGGTTACTACCGTTTTTGTCCATACATACTGTCCCGCACTTCCAGTTACTGGTGTAGTAGACCACGTTCCTGTAGGTGGTGTTGTACCATTTGAAGAGGCTTGATAAGATACGGCAGAAGATGTTACCGTAACGCTTGAACCATTTGATCCATTAGTACCATTTCTAGAGACACTGTACGCAGTCGTAGATTTACCATCACTGTAGGTTACTACCGTTTTTGTCCATAAATATTGACCAGCCGATGTACTTGGAGGCGAGGCTACCCATGAACCGGTTGGAACAGTTGTACCTGAACTACCAACCTGATATGTAACACTGGTATCTTTTACTGTAACACTTGTACCATTGGACCCATTTGTTCCTTTAAACGCAATAGCATAGCTGAATACCTTTCCGATTGTGATATCGCCTATAATTACTGGAATTGTAAAGCTTCCACTCGTAGTTAAAGCGCTTGTTGCTGTAATTGTGATTGTTGGTTCGGGAGTTTTATTATCACTAACTACACTCAAGCCAGAGGGTGTACTAATTGCACCTAATGTACAAGCTACGATTTCGCTACCGCACATTACTGTGATTTTCGATGTAATAGATTGCGTCCCGTTGACCGCGCTTGTAGTCCCTTGAAACGTATGATTATCGTTACTCAAGTTTACTGAATAACCATCAGTTAAATCGATTAAATCAACCTGAGCACTTGCTTTTATTGCCATATATTATCCTCCTTTAAAAGTCTAAAAAGCATCTAAATGTTGCTTTGTTGTTTATGTCTTTGTCGGTTAATGTAAAAATGAAACCATTATCAGACAAACGTTTATCATTTTGATTTATTGGTGTATATTCTGTTTCACCAATATTTTTTATTTCCCATATAATTTTTGCTTGTTCGCCAAAAACATCATACATTTTTTGAGATGTATCGATAATTTTATCGTCAACAAAAATTTGAACTGTCATAGTTGTATTAACCCCAGTATTTTTGAATGAAAAGCCGTTAACACTGTCAATTTTTAATACTATAGCTGATTTTCCGTCCACAAGTTTCAATACAGTTACTTCCGCACTTGCTTTTATAACACCATTATCAGTTAACGCTTCAAAACGAAAAACGGATCTATCATTTTCTAAATCCGTTGCTGAAACTTCTGTTGTTTTTGAATCTATAAGAAAAAAACTGTCTTTATACCACTTTATAGTAAATTTTTCTGTAATATCATTTATTCCATCACTTACAAGCGCTTCTAAGATTGTTTTTTCATCATCCTTTTTGAATATAATCCCATTACTAGAAATAATATTTGCACTATAGCTCTTATTTGCTTCAATAAGATCATTCATTTGTTTAATGAGGGATTCATCAATCTGCGACTGCCTTTCAACAAAATTATCAAAGGTAGTTTTGCATGTAGTTTGATCGGTAAAACTGATTATCTGCTCTGTAATACGTGCTTCTAAGTAAAGCGTTGGTTTATACTCTTTATCCTCGATTGTGAACGTATCACCTATATTTGCATCAATAAAACCATCTACATCATAGCTAACTTGAGGAATACAGTTCTTTTTTAATTGTGCAAGTGCCTGACCATAAAGTGTATTAACATTGCTTGTTTCATAACTCCACACCTTAGCGATATAACGATCATTTTCACTTGTTGTCAAGGTAGAAGGAAATCTATCCCTTGCCTGAGGTGCTAAAATTTCAATTGTTCCACTTGGTGAATAATATTCTAAATTACCATTTGAATCGTATTCTTTTTTATCAATACCGGCTAATGTTAACCCATCTGTCCCAGTTGGTCGAATTGCAGTATAAAGTTCTGTTATATCAGATATTTTAGAAATGCCTCTAATATTTATTCCATAACGGATAATTTCACTTCTACGATCAGTTCCCATTCCTTGAACATTTGTATCATGTTTTTTATAAACGTTTAAAACAATACCTCCTAATGAATAATCGCTGTTCAGTTCGGTTATAAACTCAATTTCAGCATCAAAAACATTTGCCAGCGAAAAAAGCCGAGCTAAAATAGTCTCAGTTCCTTCCCATTCATGAGTTATTCTTTTGTCACTTACCTCATTTATCCCGATTTCAAACACCTGATTTTCAAAGTTAAACGCTCTAATGTATTCATCAAAACTTAAAGCATTACTTGCTTTATAAGGCCCGGTTTCTTCATTAGATAATTCCAATGAAAGACCGTAAGCGGTAACTTTAGTATATTTTTCATTACGCTCATTATTTACAATATTGCAGTAATAACCTTTGTTTTTATATACAAAAGAAAGTTTATTACCAACAGTAAGGAACTTAGAATCGTCGTGATTTGATAATGTTTTGAATGAGTATGTATAAGCTGATCCCGACAAATAGGTGTGCAGTTCATCTTTATAATAGTGCATTGCCTCATCAATTGTATTATCTAAAAAAATACATACGTTATCATATGCATCTAATACAGCAATTCTGACATTGTCCATTATATCCACGCCTCTCTTACACGTACTTTCACTGTCGGTTTTGTTTTAGTCCATTCACTAACAACAAATTGAATTTTTGTTTCACCAGAATCAGCCTTAAAATATTGACTCCCCAATATTTCATCGTTTGGCCGATACATACCATTAACATAAAATTTTGAGCTTTCACCATCAATGACACATACATCATTTGGCTGATAACGATTAGGTATATCTTTCCATTTTTCAACATTCATTTTATCAAATACAAAATCATTTACGCCCATGTAGGTCATAAAACTTGAGCCACCACGATTACCATATTGTTTTATAGCAATTTGTATTTTTGCACATTCCATATTTTCTACTTCAGGAATAATATAAGACGGGTATCCGCCCCAGTAGTAAAAGGTTAGCTTGTTACCCTCTTTTCTTAGATCGCAATGACCCCAGTCCCAATACCATGGATTTTGATTTCCAAGGTGACTTGTAGTATATGAGTAGGTGTGTAATACTTTCCCATTGGCCCATAATTCATAATTTCCTGTATTACCAGTTGTATCGGTTTTGTACCAACATACCCCGGCGATAAGTTTGTTGTCTTCGGTAAGCCAATTTATGCACATTTCACCCGTTTGTCCCATCAAACCAGCATAAAAAATAAGGTGGAAATATGAATAAAAATTTTTAGCACCTTTTCTTCCTTCAGAATCGCTGGGAAGTATAAGAGTACGTAATCCACCGTTAGAACTCGAGGAGATAGGACCGGAAACACCAAGAGTTAAAAAGGTCTGATCAAACCAAGTACTAGTACCCAGCGTTCCTTTTACACTATGCGAAGGATGCATATAATCAGTACCGTTAGTATCGTTTGGTAAATTTATAAAATCCCATAGTGTCCCCAGCCTTTCATTTTGTTCATAAGGCTCTTTATCAGCTTCATCAATTTTTCCAAACTGCATTGTTCCTTTATCACTCACAACACCAATAAAACCACTTTCAGCGTTGTGAGTTATTTCATAATCAATAGGAACAGAAACAGAACCATCATTAATCACTGTCACTTCAAGAACCCCATTATCATTTGGTTCAGCAATAAATTCTTTTAATACGTCTGAATATTTAAACGGATCGCTGCAATATATTTCAATATTTCCAGTTATACTATTTGATCCAGGACCAGGGATACTGTTTCCAATCTTTGTACCAATAAAATATTTATCTGGCTCATCATTAAAAATAATTTTAACCTGTTCATCTTTTAAAAGACGATTTAATTTATTAAATGAATCACGAAATTCGAGGCAAGTAGATGCAATTAATTGATATGTAACAGTAATAGTCCTTGATGGATACCGTTTACCTAAATAATTGGTTCCATCCAATAAATTGACCGTTTCATCTTGTACTTCACTTTCCATCAGCTCACGACCGCTTACATATAACGTCCGATACCCCGGTATTTCATTTTCAATAAAAACGCCGTTGTAGGACATTGCTTCAGCGGGAAGTATTGTTTTAGTATACATCTCATCAGTATCTACGAATTCATACATCTACTATTTCACCCCCTTGATCATATTTTTTAATTTTTCATTTTTTTCTATTTCCTCCTGCGTAAACGGCGCAGTTACACGAGCAACCTCTTTGCCGTCCATAATTACAGGTACATTAATAGTGTATTTAGTATTTTGATAATATTCGTAATCTTCTGAAAGATTACTATCAAAGTCACCTGCAAAAGCAATTTTAGGATTGTTTAAAACTGGTATTGAAAATAATTTATCTGCTGCTTTTTTTACAAAATTTTTCATTTCTACAATACCATTGCCCAATCCCTTACCCCAGAAATTACCTAGTTTAGTGCTAACCCTTGAAGGTGAATGAATCTGCGCTTTAGCACGGATAGCCTTTTCCGCAGCACTTGCAAGTTGAGAAGCAACACTTCTTACATAGCCGAGTTGTGAGCTCATACCATTACCTAACCCTTGACCAATGTAAACACCTGCCCCGTAGGCTCCTGCCTGACCATTTTGGAACACTCCGATAGTTTGCATTGTTGTTAATGATGCTATTAATACCATTTTAGTAGCTCCGGTCTGAACACCACTAGAAATATTGTTTCCAATATTTTGCCCTGCGGTTTTAGCTTTACCCTCAGCATTACTAAAAGAACTAATAAGTGATTTAATTGCAGATTTTGCTAAACTTCCCAGTCCTTCAAGTGCACTGTTAACAAAACTAATTGATGACTTCATTGCTTTTAATGATTTTTCAGTAGTTTTTGCACTAGATGCAATTGATTTCATACTACCCAACACACCTAATAACCCAGCAGCTAAAGCAATCATACCGGCGGTTACAACCAATAAAGAAGCACCAAAAGCTACGAACCCAGCAGTTAATGAAATTGTTCCTGCCAGAGAGGCAACGCCACTTGCTGTAAACGCTAATACCCCGGCAGTTAAAACTAGCAAAGAAGCTCCAGCAGCGAGCGCCCCTGCTGATAAAGTTAATAATGCCGGTCCTAAAATAACTGCGCCTAGAGCACACAAATTAATTCCTGCTCCCAAAGCAACTGATGCAACAGCCAAAGCTAATACACCAACTGCTGCGCCTAATGCACCAACTCCTACCGCAATTAAACCAGCAGCTAAAATTAAAGCACCTGCTCCGGCTACTACAGCACCTGCTCCAAAAGCAATCATACTCGCTCCTAATAAAGCTATATTTCCTGCTCCTAATAATCCGTATTCACAGACAGTAGGAAGTACACCAGCCACTAACGTTAAGGCAGTAGCTGCTAATAAAGCTCCTACTCCAACCAAAACAATAGCAGCACCAAAAGCTATAAACCCAACTGCTCCCGCTGTTAATGCAGGCCCTAATATAGCTGCTCCTGCCGCTAATAATGCAATAGTCGCTATCATTCCGACCATAACCCCAATTGCAAGTGGTCCAGCATTTGCCAAATTAATAGCACTAGCCGTTAAGATTGCAAATCCAGCTGAAACTAGAACTAATGCCGTTCCCATAGCTAACATTGCAAGTGAAATAGCGTTTAATTTTGCAGCCCCAGGCTTAATAGAGTTCAACATCAAAGTCATACCAGCTCCCATAGCTGCCAAAGCAACCACAAGACCAGCCATCACACCAATTGCTAAAGGTCCTGCATTAGCTAACTGTATAGCGGAATAAGCTAATAATGCAAAACCTGCACTCACCATCAAAATACCCGCTCCCATCATCATAAAAGATTTAGCAGATGCTAGCATATTTTTTGCACTTTTTTTAGATGATTTACCGACTTTAGTTTGGCTACCTGCAATTCCATCTAATTTTTCAGTTAAACCTGATGATGCAGTCTGAGTAATTCCCATTAATTTATCACCAAATTTTTGTAATGCAGTAACAGCTGAACTAATTTTTTTATAGCCTTTCCATGCTAAAAAGAAACCTGCTACCCACGGTGTAGCTGCAACAATTATGTCACTATTATCTGCAATTATATTCCCAACAAATGCAATCACATCACCGGCTGAAGACATAACATCACTAAACGTTTTAATAACCGTTTCATTTGTTGCTATTGAGGCACCTACATCAACAATCACACCTCCAACATCAAATAGTGCTCCTGCTACCTTTCCAGCAGCTTTACTAAAAGCATCCCAATAGGGTTGAATTGTGGTTATTGCCCCCGAAATTGTATTAACTAAGCTGTCAGCGTTAAAACCATCTAATTTATCAACAAGACCAGAAATTGCATCAATCCCAATTTTTGAAACATAGTCGAATGCCGGAGCTAATTTAACTCCCAGAGTTTCAGTCAAACCATCCATTGCTTGGTCTACAGTTTTATATTCTGTAGCCAATTTTGTGAAAGCGTCATTTGTTCCAACTTTAGCAATGGCATTGAAAAAATCTTCGGTTTTAACAGTTCCATCCTGAACTTTACTAACTAATTTGGAAGTACTCATACCCATTTCTTTCGCTACCGCTGCAACTCCAGCCGGGGTCTGCTCAAGCATTAGTTTAAAATCCTGCCAAGCAACTTTCGGCTTAGCGGCCATTTGTGTAGCTTGTGTACTTAAAGTTTTCATTGCTTGCGTTGGGTTTTCAGCTGCCGCAGCAAGACCACCAAAACCTTTTACTAACTGCGTACAATTCTTTGTTCCAACTGCTGCCAGCTGACTGTAAGTAGTAGCCATATCACTGGCACTATAGATTGTTTGTGTTGCAAATTTTTGTAGTTCTTTTTTTGTAGAAATTATTTCATCAGAACTTTTTCCAAGCATTTCCATGTTACCATTAAAGGTTTTCCAAGCTGCACTTGAAGCTCCTAATTCACTTATAACACCCGAAATACCACTTGTGATACTTGAAAAAGCTTGTTGCCCAATTCCAGTAAGAATACCAAAACCAAGTCCACTTTTAATTTTACTGCCTAAGCTCGACAATTTGGAATCGGCTTTTTCCATTGTGGAAGTAAATCCTTTATCAGCAGCCGATAATATAGCTTTTACACTAAAACTCTCTGCCATTTTTCTCACCTCTTTTTCTCATGAATTCTTTAACTTTAGAAAATTTATCTTCTTTTTTTCCAAGAACTTTATTAAGTTCATATTCATAGTCAAAGAACTTCTTGAAAGTATCGAAAACTGGTCGAGTTTTATTTTTACCTACTTTCTTTTTTGCTTTGACTTTAAAATTATTAAACGCTAGCAAATGAATGTGATAATTCAAATCAAGTTCCTTTAGCTCTACTGCTTTCATTAATAGTTCATATTCCGCAAAGGTTAATAAATCAACTTGATCAAAATTCTTAAAATCTAAATATCTAAAACAATTTAATGCTATCTCTTTATAAGTTTCATTGAATGATCGAATATCTTCTAATGTTGTTCTTTTTCCCGTTTCTTCGCTTCTTCCACTCTCTCGAACATTTTCTTGATCGCGACTTTCGATGCATTCGCACTCGATAAAAAATCAATTACAGCCTCAAATAATTTTTCAACATCTGTCGTTTCGTTATCGATATATTCTTCGATTTGCTCACGAGTAACTCTAGGCGTCATGCCATCATTTAAATAATCTAGAGCATTAATCAATTCTTCAATTTCACCATCTACTAATCCAGCTACCAAATAAGTTAAACCAACTTGCTTTTCTATACCTAATTCATCTTTTTGCGTTACATTTTTATTTACTTTTCTTACAAATCCGATAGATGCTTTGAATTTATATACAATTCCATTAATTGTTAATTCCATATAATTTTTTCCTCTTCTTTCTTCAATTTAAAAAAGAGCGTATTTCTACGCTCCAGTTTTCTTTGTGTCAGCAAACACATAATTTGCCATTTCTTGTTGTTCTTGAGATACTGTGGCATAACCATCTACTCCACTGCCATTAATCCCAAATGTAAGAGAAACTTCAACCATATCTTCAGCATTAGAAGTTATTTCACACTCTGTAAGGTATCCTTGGAAATATTTTGCTTTAAATTTTCCAACATTATCTTCTGTGCCTTTTTCGGCTAAATTTACTTCCCAAATTTCAACAAGCTCATCATTATCTAAGGCTTTTTCTAACTCATCGATTAAAGTATCACCAACCGCTAAAATACTTGTAGCAGTAATTTCTACCTCAGCAACCCCGGGTGTACGAATTGATCCGTCCTTAGTTGCTGTGGAATCAGCATCCTTGCTCTTTGTACGACCGTTCTCAGTTGTAAAAGCAAGTGTTGCTCCATCTTTTGTAGTTGCACTACTTAAAATTCTATATAAATAAACAATTTTTTTACCTTGTACCGCTTCAGGCGCTGCACAAAGCTGTAAATCAAATCTTCTCATATGTTACATCCTCCTAATTAAATTTAAACTCTAAAGAAAGCACCCCGTGTAAAAGTGGAATGCTTGTTGATGTATCTGGCATAATGTCTTGACTAACATTTTTTAACGACCACGCAAAATTAGTTGTATGATTTAATTCTCTAGATACTTTCTTTATATCAAGAAGCATCTTTGAGACTGTCCCACGCTGCTTAGGATTATTGTGAAATACATGGATAATTTGATAGACATTCCCAAATACAGCACTTTTATTAGCATCATCAATTAATTGACTATTGCCAACATATATAAACGGGTAAGGGGTATTATCTGGTGGTAAAAAAGTATCATAGACATTGTCTGGATATAACTTTTTTAGTTCTACTAACAGATAACTAAACAGTTCTTGTTGTGGATCCATTTTTATACACCTCACTCAACTAGTTTTTTCATATCTTTTTTAAATATTTCTTTTTGTTCATTAAACGCAGGACCAACAAAGGGCTGAGCCTCCATTTTTCGGGTACCATATTCTAGATACGGGCTGTATTCAGTACCTGGTTCAACAATAGCAGTAAAACCGCTATCTTCTTTCGATAACTGTATACTCCTTTTAGTTGTACCAGTTTGATATCCCTTAACGAAATTAGCATTACGAGTCATTTTATTTGTTAACTCAGCTCCGTTAGTACTAACAACTCTTTTTACATCAGCCATCTTGATATTTTTCTTAAGTTTATTACTTAATTTTTCTAAACCCTCTAAATAAAAAACTTTAGCCATTAAGTCACCTCCGAAAGCACAAAAATATGTTTTGTTCTAAGCTTTCTACTATAGTCAACTTTGTATTGTTTCTTATCAATGCGAATAAAATTAAATGCTTCATTCCAATGATTTTGAATATGAATAGTTAAACTCCCTTGCTTAATAGTTCCATAAATTAATTGCATTGTTTTAGTACTGGTATCCATCACACTGGCCATTAATTCTTTTTCGACGATAGTATCATCTCCATAATTACCTGTATTTTGATCATACTGGCCACTTTTAACGGTTTGAAAATAAACAGGAGTGTCATATCTCATAAAAAACGTACCCTTCCTTTTTTTAGATCACTCTGATTATTTAACCATGACCTGATATCTTTATCATAACTATCAAAATCATCGTCGTTGAAAGACATACTTTCACCCTCGACCGAATGAGAAGATACACCCTCGCTACCAATACGATTAAATCTAATTACCGATACTTCAACAACAATATATTCAAGTTCTTCAGGAACTTCTTTAACACTTAACAAATTTCCTAAACGTTTTTGAGTAAGCTCAATAATCACGTTTAGTTTATCGTCAATATTTTTGGGGTTACCTAGTAATTCTTTGACATTTTCAAGTATTGTCATAGGCAACACCATTATTTCTTTGAAGCTGAGTTTTTAGGTTCGGATTTTTTTGTTTCGTCCTTTTTTTGCTTTTCGGGTTCAACTGCTTCATTTTCGGATTGAGCTTGATTACTTTTATCTTCAATAAATGTAATTAACGGCGTACTTTGTTTATTACTGGCAGTGGCCAGTTCAATAATACGTTCTCTAGATACTGTCAATCCATCACGAGGGAATGTATCCCCCGCATTGTATGGATGTTCATTATCTTGTAAATCAGTAAAATATTTAATAACTTTATACATTTTATTTTCCTCCCTAATTATGCTCCAACTGATACTTCAGATGCTTGAATAGAACTTACAATTACTCCATCCAAGAATTCAGGGAAAAAGATGACACCGCTAAACAATAAAGTTTCAAATGTTGCTGTTTTTCCATCAATATTATGTGTCATACCAATAAGCCCAGTAGCATCACTTGTTAAGTTGAATGTTTGAGCCACGTCACCGCTGTTTGCAGGAACATAAGCACCATTAATATTTTCTTTAGCCGAAGCAATAACTTTTCCTTTTTCTAACTCAGGTGAAACAATCACTGTTCCTAAACCTAAGAAATTTTCAATATAAGACATACCAAAAGCAGTTTGCAATGTAATTTGAGCATTTCCCAAATAATCAGCTAAATCTTCACTTGATACAAAATAAATAGGTGTTACAGTCATATCAACATAGAACTTTTGTAACGCTCCCCATGCAGCACTTAATGCTGATTGTAAATTTGTTCCTTTTGCTGTACCAGTTCCAGTCTTAATTATAGTGTAAAATGATTTTTTGATTGAAGTTTGGACACCAGAAATTAATTTTTCATCTGTTTGATTTACTGCTAATGAACGTCCTGAACGTTGAATAGCTTCTGCTGATGTACTTTTTCTATATTTATTTAACTTTAATTCAACAGTTCTAGCTAATTTTCTATTAATTTCAGTTAAAGGAATAGTTTCGCCCTCTCCAACCTGATCAGGTGTATTTACTTGTTCCATTTTATAAATTTTAATATTTGTTCCAGCGCTCATTGGAATCATTTCAGTAACTCCTAATAAACGTTGCAGTTCATTAATATTTTTGTTTAAACGGCTTGTGTAATCAATCGAAATAGCTGGTTCTAAATCTTTACCAGCAGTCAAATTTGTTTCTGCTGCATGTAATTGTAAATTAAACTTATTTTTGTTTTTCATTGTTTATCTCTCCTTTTTATTGGAATAATTCCATGTTTTCCCTAATTAATTTTTGCCTTTCAGCTGTGTTTTCAACTTTGAGAATCTCTTCTTTGGTCATTTTCGTTTTAGAACCCTTTTTAGGTGGTTCGTGACGTAATTTAGCTGCAACTTCCTTTTGAACTGCTGCTTTAAAAATCTTTGCAAAGTTTTCAACATTAGCTTTAGTTGTATCAGCATCTTCTGATACTAGATTAGCTAAAAGTTCGTCATTAACACTAATTTCTTCATCTGCTAAAATTGACCGGGCTACCTTAGACATTTCACCTAATGTAGCCTGCTTCTCATACTTCGCAATTTTTTCTTGCAGTTGTTTGAATTCAAGATCCTTTTTTTCTTGCTCAGTCATATTTTTTAATTTTTGAGCCTCTTTGAATTTTGCTTCTTCTTTTTGACGTTTCTTTTCCCATTCAGCAAATTTTTTAGAAATAAGTTTATCTACATCTTCATCACTGTATTTTTTGTCACTAGGATTTTCACCTTCACCATCTTTAAGTGAGGTGTTTGGTTCGTTGTCCGGATCCTCACCATCGTCTCCATTGTCACTATCTTCAGCAAAAAGCTGTAAATCGAACTTATTTTTTAATAATGGTAATTTTAATAATTTTTCTAAATCTTTCATTTTCTTTTCCTCCGTAATTTAAAGTTTTCACGCCTAACTTATCCGTAGTTTTTTTATTGGTTTCCACGCCTCCAACAATCCGTAAAGTTTAATGTCATTCACGCCTGGACGTATAAAAAGCGTTCATACAAATGAACGCTAATTAATATATTTAATTTTTAGATATTTCAACATAATCACTATATACGTTAGCAATCTCTCTACATCCTATAAAAAAAGAATCAACTAATAATCGACTCTGTTTATGAGGTTTATAGATAAGAACACTTGAATTTCCGCTTTCTAGCGAATAATTAAGTATATCGCCAGTCAACTCCTCTAAAGAATAACAAAGTGTTTGCAACAAACTAGAAATCGCTGAACAAACGATATCTTGACCAATTACATTGTAATTAGCGTGACCAACGCAAGAAATAGCAATACAATTCCGTCCCTCTTTAATATTTATTTTAATCATAAATTATCGCCCATACGTTTTTTAACTTCTTTGGCTATAGCTTTCCCACCAACGCTTATTTTAGTATCAATTGCACTAGCTTCATATTCGTTTTTTAACGAAATTAAACGCTCCATTTTCTCTATAGTTACATCTAGTTCACTGGTATCTACCTTAAGTTTAACTCTAATAACATTATCTTGCCTTAAATTAACATCGCTGATATATGCTTTTAAATCTGCTATTTCATTATCGATTCTTTTTAATTCATCGCTAAAACAAATACTGTCCACAATACCTACAAAACTAGTTTGACTATCTGGTCTTACTCCCATATTATCATGTACTCCTTTCTTTAAAGTGATATTATTACAATAATTGATAAAATAAAATTAATTACAATCCCAAAACATAACCATTTTGATGTTTTTTTAAAGTTATCTTCAAGCCTCATAATGTTTATCTTATTTCGCTTGTTTTCCTGCTGTAGAAAATTAACATCTGCTTTCAAATAGTTAATTCCGGTATCTATATATTCAACACAACCATTAAATATTTTAATATGTGTATCGAGTTTTCCTTTAATTTTATCTATTTCTAAACTGTTAATGTCTATTTGACTAACAACACCAGTTACACCACTTTCTATTCGTGCCATACTTATACCTCCGCTTTTTATAACAAAAAAAGCCGACTAATCATCGACTTATAATTGCAATACTAAAAAATACCTTTAAACGCTTCCCTATCTTTCTTCTATTCCCAATTTTTTAGCAATCTTTTTAACCATATCTTTTGATATTAATTCAAGGCCTTCAGCATTGTCTTGACCAACATCAGATAATCTAGCTAAAAACTTATCATGATCTGATAAATCTTTATATCTTACATTTTGTTCTTTTCTAGGCAGCTTCTTAAATTCTTCAAAAGTTATTTGCTTTTTCATACTTCCTCCAATTCGATATATATTACATTATTTTTAATGTAGCGTCTTAACACTTTAAATTTACTATTACGCTTATATAATACCTCGTCTTCCTCATGATTAAAAGCAGAAATATTAATACCATTTTTAGAGTTTAAAATAATTAACTGCACCTGAGCATCAGGATTATAGATACTGCCTTTTGTTGTAGATAAATACTGTTTAGCAGTTACAATTTCATCTACCTCATATTCCTCAATAAAATCGTTTATAGATTGTTGATCATAAAAGAACACTGATCGTGTCAAAGTTCCATTATAGGTATGTATTTTAGACAATGCATCATCTAAATTCTTCACAATTTCCTTTTGCTCATTAGTTAAAGGATAATTGTTTCTTAAAGCATCATTAATCAAATAACTTATAGATGAAACGTAAGATTTGATTGCGTGCTTATTTTCTGTAGTTAAGCTTTTCCACTCTGCAGTAGTACCACCTTTTTCTAGATAATTTAACCATTCATCATAATCTTTTCTATCGACAGATGGTGCAGTCGAGCAATGACACCTTGGATGCATTGGAGGAGCATTTAGCCCAGGCATCATATCCTTGATTTTAAAATGTTTGCCGTCTAACGCTTTACAAACATCACATACATCACTACCTCCACAAGCAATATACTCATATTCTTCTAAACCATTTTCAATATACGATTTTTTTTGTGCCTCTACTTGAACTCTTGCTAACTCAGTCTGCATTAATCGTTCAGCATCCGACTGTTTTACGTTAAAACGCTTTCTAAGCTCAGTTGCAAGTGTTTTTGGATTCTTGCCTTGAATAAGACCAATTTGTAATAATTTATTTAAATCATTTTTTAACAGATCCTGATGCATCCAGATACGATCGCTAAAAGTAGCATTGTGAAACGACGCATTAACGATTGAATTAGCCAATTTAGTGTTATTTTGTACTGTTTTGCCTAAAATACCTGATTGTCGCTTGAATTCATCTATAGAGCGTTTTTTTAACGCTTTATAAAACAGCTGATAAATCTTACTGTGACCTTTGGCAAGTTCAAGACCTAAATCAGCTTTTAACAGCTCCAATCTATTTACTTTCATTGTCAAGTTATAGATTTTCATTGCGTCATTAGCTTCTTTGGTGAAATCTTTTGTTTTTACATATTTAGCAGCTTTGCGCGCATATTCTTCTATATCTAACTTAGAAGCTCTTTTCTTAGCCTCAGCCATGGTTATACCATTTTCACTAGCATATTTAGCATAGAAATTATTAATGGACCTCTTGCACTCATCCATCATGTCTTTGTAAATTTTATTTAATTCCTGATTATATTTCTTTTCTTCAGTGATATTGTGCTTATGTTGCTCATTTTCCCGATTGCGCCAGTAATCATAACTGCCCATTACAATTCACCACTTAATATTTTTTTAGCTTCATTTGTATCAATACCGATTGCAGTAGAAATTAATTTCACAGCCTGACCCTCAGTTATAGTACCAGAGGTGAATTGAGCCATTATAGCTAATAACGACTGTGTTTGAGCACCATTTAAAGTTTTTCCTTGAACCTCAGTAACAGCATCATCCTTATAATCCAAGTCAGTGCCATTTTCAAACATTGTTTTAGCAACAATATCATTTTCAGCATCCTGTTCTTCATTTTTTAAACGGTCGATTTCACTTTGAACATCGTCAACGATCGAAAGAACTTTTAATTGTGTTTCCTTTGAGATTATACCTTCAAGCGAACTTGCAACTTGCGCCTCATCGGTGATATTAGCAGGAATATTAAAAGTGAATTTGTATTCAAGACCAACCCAGGCATCACTTTTTACTTTAGAAAGCGGATGTGAAAAAAGGAGTTTGTAACGCCTGTTCATTCCACTTGTAAATTTACGTTCCTTAGCCTTTGCTAGATTCGTCATTGATAGAAGTTTGTATTTTAATGCTATTCCGGAACTTGTACCGAAATTTTCATCACTAATATTCGCAACCATAGAAATCTGAAATATCAATCTTTCAAGACGTTCAATTAAGTTTTCCTGTGTTCCATCTGAATTTGGTTTATCCATAAATTCAACAACCATATTAACTTGTGGATCACCTTCAAAATTAACGATACGGTTATCACGTATCTGTTTAACACCATTTGTATCAAGTTTAGCACCTAGAACTTTTAAATAGGCATCTGCAAAATAATCAACATCATTAGCTTTTTCACTTATAGCCTTGTTATAGGCGTTGATCATCGGCATAGCTGACTCAAAAATACCGGTGCGTTCAGCATTCTCAACATACTCAGTTACCGGCACACCATCAAAACCATGAAGATGTTCATCGTCATCGAAAACATACGATCCGTTTTGATGAAAATATTGAATAACTGTATCATCAGACCATGACCCACGTTCAACATTTTTATAATCTTTATAGTATCTTATGAAAAATAAAGGCCTTTCAATAATACTGTCATCATAAATAATAAATGCCTCTAGCGGAGAAAGATATGTAATACACTGTTGCATATTATCATCGAGATAATACATTTCGTAGCCGTGTCCATAAATTGAACAAATCTTTGATAGTTCAGCATTGTTATCATCTTGATCATTATAAGAATCTAGAAAAGCAATATAATCATTTGTACCCTTATCTTTACTATTTATTTTTATTGGGTTTCCAATAAAAAAACCGTTGAATGTATCAACGATATATTTGGCGAAGTTTACAGATATGCGATTGTCAGGTTTCCATTTTTCTTTGTCTGGCTGATTGTATATGTCATAATTATTTTCATAAGCATCATGCAGTTTTTGATAATGACCATTTACAAGCATCTTATGTTTACTAATATATTCGGCTAATAAATCAGGTGTCATAACCGTATCTTTTGGCAATCTAAAAATTTCCATTAAATTCCCCCTTTCAAATTAGTGTTTAATTTATTTTTATTAATTAAAATTGTGTTAACAAAATATCTTATTGCATCCATACAGTGATCATTTTCTTTTATCGGTGCATCAATTCCTCTGCTAGTTGCTTTTGAATCCCATACATAAATAGAGAACTCTTTTAACGCCATTTTGCAAGTATCAAGGAAACCAATTCTTCCTAGATTAAGCATTGTTCCGACTGAACGAATACCATTTGAGACATCATTTCTAGCACGTTTGACGCTCAATCCTCTGCTTTTCAACTCAGTTATAAACGATGCTGCACTTGGATCGACTATAATATATTCAATATTCAAGCTACCAATAAATTCAATTAAATCATCAGCGTACTGGCTATCAGTTTTTTGTTTTCTTTCTTCACGACCAGAATAATAATATTCTTTTGTTGCATACCACGTTTCATTAACCCCTTTTTCCCAAAGTAAAAAGACCATGGGATTCTGGGTTCCATAGTCACAACTAATATATTTTTTTTCGTTTTCATCAATTTTAGGACGTTTATTGACAATATGCTTGTCTCTATTAAACATGTCATAAATAACACCTTCAGCGACAGCCCATAAACCACGGATATATCTATCATAGAAAACTCCATTATACGCTGAAGCGTATCTTCTTTTGACTTCTTTATTTAAAGACAAATTGTCGTCCATTGTAAAATGAACATACAATATATTTTTTACAGTTTCTTTTTTACGTTCTAATTCTTTTATTTGTTCTGCATTTAAATAACCAATTGATTTGTCTATCCAATTAACTTTAAACCAGTGAAACGGACCTTGCGGGTTACAGTTAAACCACCATTTAGATCCTTTAACACTACAACGTGCAGTTGCTTGATTAACAAAGCTTTCGGGCATTAATGCAACTTCATCAAAAAACATTCCTGCCAATGTGATACCTTGAATTAAATCTTGTGATCGTTCATCCTTACCACCAAAAATGTAAAAATAGTTTTCGATATTCTTCTTTCTAACGATAACAAGATTATCGGCACGGTGATCATTTACTTTGTATCCTCTAGCTTTAAGCATAAGTTTAAGCCAAAATAAAACATTACGTCTAAAAGATCCTATTGTTTTACCTGCCATTCCAAAGTTTTGACCACTAAAAGTAGTCATTGCCCATAAAACATATGACAAGGACATTACAATGGTTTTTCCTGAACGGATAGCACCATCTGCAATAATTCCATCATTATCTTTTACCGGACTATCCTTAGTCCACCAGTTTAAAATCATACGTTGCTTTTTACTAAATGGTTTAAATTTAAAAATGACCTGCTTTATTTTAGCCATCTTGTTGACCCTCGTTCCAATCAGAAATTGCAGTACCCGATAAAGCTTCGATAAATCCATCATCTGCATCTTCAATTTCTTCATCATTGCCACCAGTAATATTCTGGGTCTGTGCTTTAATCAAATCAATCTTGGCTCTTTGTTCTTCAGTAACAAGGTTCATGTGCCTGCCTAACCAGTCCAAGGCCTTCATACGATCACTCAGTTTTATGCTAGCGCCATCACGTCCCTGTTTGACTTCACTGAGAATAGTCCCGTCAGCAAAAGCACTGTCTTTGAATTTCACGACATTTATCTCTTTTTTTAGTTCAACTGTTTCACCTGTCAGCTCATCTTTTACAGTAACAGGTCCAAACGGTCCCATAACAGGTACTAACTCTCGACCATACTCTAGATAATCATTTAGATCTGCAAATGCAATATCGATATATTTTTGTACAATGTCCTGCGGATCAAGAAGTGCATCTGCGTACATTTCTACTTTTAGCCTTTTAATTTCTTCCTGGACCTCAGGCAGTTTATACCAACGACTAGCCATGACAGCTGCACTGCCGTATGTAACTTTCGGTTTGACTTTTTGGTATGCCTTTACATGATTGTGATATTTTAAGCAGTAAATACAAAAGAGCTGTTTATCTTCATCCAGCTCTCCATAAACATCAGCTATATTTTTAGCAATTTCTCTTGCGACCTTTTTGGTTGCAACCTTTGCTTTTTTTGGTTGCAACTTTTTATCTTTCCAGTACCGGCTTTTCCATGACTTGACTGCGCTAACAGAAACGCCATATTTAGCTGCTATGTCTTTATACTTCATGCCTGATATGTAATCATCATATGCTAGCTCGTATTTCTCTTTCAAGTCATATCACCACCTCCGTGTTTGCTTTTTCTATATTTACAAAATATCTAATTCTGCAAAAATTTTATACATTTTAGGGAACTGAATCGCCATCCAATCAACCATCTCCTCATCACGCGCCCACTGATCTATATCATGGGAATTTATATCTAAACCCGATTCGTATAAAAAGGCATGTATAATTTCATGCCTTAGAATTTTCTTCTCATAATCCTGCAGATTACGCATCTGATCGATATCATCTTTATTTTCCTCGCACTTTAATACAACTATTTCTTTTGCATGATGATCACAAAATCCATCTTTGTTTGAAAGGCGATTATCTTTATCTTTTTTACGCTTAAATATCCTGTATTCTGTACCTAAAATATTAATTGAGTAAAAGAGCATTTTAATTTCATACCTCCATAACATTAGTTATAATATTCATAGTTAAGCCGTTCTTTATTTGAATTATTCCTTGAAATTCTTTATACGGAGGTGATTCAATGGCTGCTAAATCTGGTGGAAAATGCACTGAACGACCTAAACGACCAGGTCCTATGACTGTAAAAGTTAAAGGGTACACTCGTGACGATGGAACAAAAGTTCATCCTCATAAACGTCACACACCAAAATAATAATATTTCCGGCTTAACTAAAAGATTAGTTCCCAAGACTAATCTTTTTTTGTAGACTCTATCCTGCCATAATAAAAGGCACTACATGAGTGCCATTAGTTTGCATAAACTTATTTATTGTTTTCTATATATAATAAGTTTCTTTTTATATATTCATATTCTTTTATGGTATGTGTAATAATCAGTGCAACAATTAGTAAAATCAATACAAGTGCCAACCATATACCCTCCCAGTCAAAAATATCAAGCAGCCAATTAAGACCACCAATTCCAATAAAAAAACAAGTACATGACAACACAAATTTTAGATACTTTTCTTCTGCAGCAATGAACGATAATACATCACAAATAACCATTTTCGAATTTTCAGGATGGTTTTCATCTAAATACGACGATATCACCTCTTGAGTTGTTCCTTTATTTTTTTCTTTAGCATATTTATTTAACTCATTTATATACTCATTTTCAATATTATGTTTACACATATACAAATTTTTCTTTGTTTTGATTGTTTCGATTATTTCGATTATTTTCATTCAAGTACCTCCTATAATATCTCAATTATATCATGTCATTCCACATAAAGCGACACCACGAATTACACAAAATGATTTCAGAGGCATTAAATGAATGGCGTATCAGCACCAGGTGATGCCGCTTTATCTGAAAACAAAAAAGCTCTGGGAAAATGAACTTTTTTCATATTTGTATAATCAAGGGGAAGTATAAGAAACACGAATCAACCAAAAAGAAATTAATCATCTGTGTGTCTTAACCAAAAGACCACATTACCATAATACCACCTATTTCACTGCCATACCATGACACGGACTGACAACTTTATTAAATTTCAAGATTATTTATAGCATTTCGACGATAGCGATACACATTACGCTCTGAAAAACCCATTTTTTTAGCGATTTCGTCATACTGCATCAAGTGAATATATGCATATTTCAACACCAGACGCTCCTGGATGTTTTTCAAAGTATCGATCGTATGCTCTATCTTTTCCATTTCATTAAATATTGCTTCTTTTTTTGCATATAGTTGTTCAATTGATTGTCTTGTTCCTAAAGCTGGACCATAGCTTATAGCTTTTATCCCCATTATTTGTCCATCAACATATGTAAGCTGATCTAACTTATCCCTATAGGATTTTAAATACTGTACCTTTTCGTTGTAGTCCATTCATTCTCCTCCTACAGCATTTCTTTAAGTTTAACTTCCAGCTTGCGTATATACAATACGACTGTGTCCTTAGCACTTTTGCATCCTTCAAGCGAATCAAGCTGCTGGTAACGATCCAACAGCTCCTTCATGAGTTCTTGTTTAGTCATTTCTAAATCCTCCTTATTTTGTAACAATATCTGTTAGAAGATTAACTGCCTTTAATACACTCTCAAGTGTACTGCTGTACTCTTTTTCATTTTCACGATCAGCTCTTAACATCTTATTTTCACAGATTAAATCATCAAGACGTTTTTTTAACTGAATACATTTGTGCTCATAATCATAAGCTAGTTTTCCGGATTCAGCTTCACCAAGCTTATTAATTTCACTATACACTGCATCAACAGCTTCATCCCAGCCTTTACTGTATTCGTCGGATGCGTCGGTACCGCCAAGACCGGCAACAATTTTTAAAATTTCACTTAATTCTACTTTCATTTACTCCTCCAATTTCATAAAACATAGCCAGTGTGTCTTAGCTGCTTTACCGCTCTTGTGACCAAACAACGGCTCAGCATCCAATACACTTAATATTTTCTTTAAATCAATTTGTATCTCGTTCCATTTAAATACAAGAACACCACCACACTTCAGAACTCTCATGCATTCATCAAATCCAAACTTTAGATCATCTTCCCAGTCTTTACCTAACTGACCGTATTGAGCTTTCATAATTGATTTTTCCCCGCCCATCTTAAATGAGGAGGATCGAAGATAACCAGATTAAAACGATTATCTTCGAACGGGATACTTCTAAAATCCGCTATTACATCAGGATGCACTGCAATGTGTTTATCATAAACATCATATTCTTCATCACGAATATCCATATAAATAGTATTCTTATGATGCTTATTGAACCAGAACATCTTACTTCCGCAGCATACATCAAGTATCATTTTTTCCTGTTCCATACGCTATTCCTCCTATACGTACAATCTTAACTTTTATTAACGTGTTCTATATTCATTAATTTTTGCTTTAACATAATCCATAAGCGCCTCCTGACCACGTTCTTTATTTTCAAGTGCTTTGACTATCCGCTGATCCACAGTCCCTTTTGCAATGATGTGATAGATCAGTACCGCCTTATCCTGACCCTGGCGGTACAAACGGTCATTTGCCTGCATATAAAGCTCAAGCGACCATGTAAGGCCAAACCAGATTATGATATGTCCTCCGTGCTGAAGATTAAGACCATGACCGATACTGGCCGGATGAGCCAGAAGGATAGGAATATTTCCATCATTCCAGTCTTTTACGTCCTGATCATTCTTTAGTTCCCTGGTTTCAAAACGCTCCTGAATTCTTGCCTGGTCATGCTTGAACTGATAAAACACAATTACCGGCTGACCGTTTGCACTTTCGATAAGGTCCTCAAGAACATCCAGTTTTGAATCATGGACTTTTACCACCGAATGTTCTTCAGTATAAACCGCACCGTTTGCAATCTGCTGAAGCTTGTTACACGCACCTGCAGCATTAGAGGCAAGTACTGCATCACTTGTACCTAGCTCAATTACTGCGTCTTTTTCAAGACGTTTATAGTATTCAAATGCTCTTGTATCAAGTTCTACTTCAACATTATTGAATATCTTGTCAGGCATATCCAGATAATCTTCTTTCTTCATCGAGATACAGATATCTTCTATCCTGTCATAGATTTCTTTATCAGCATCTGGTAACGGCACATAATCATAAACGACATATCCATTTGACCTTCCCGGTTTGAAATACCGCTGCCGGTACTGTGATATAGTCTTTCCGAGACGTTCCCCCTGATCAAGAAGATATATTTGCGGCCAAAGGTCCATCAAGCCATTGGGGGCCGGTGTTCCAGTAAGTCCTACAACTCTTCTACATCTCCCAATATATTTTCTAAGTGCCTTGAACCGTTTTGCCTGATTATTCTTGAAGCTTGAGAGCTCGTCTATGACACACATATCAAAGTCCCATTTGTGGTTTTCAATCAGCCACACAACATTTTCACGATTGATTATGTATATATCTGCATCACGATTCAATGCTTCAATACGTTGTTTAGGACTTCCAACCGCAATCGAATATCTCAGGTGCGATATATTCTGCCACTTTTCAATTTCACCTGACCATGTACTCTGCGCCACCCGTATCGGTGCTACAATCAAAACTTTTTGAATATCCATTCGGTTGTAGATTAAATCTTCGATTGCAACCAACGTGCATATCGTTTTGCCCAGCCCCATATCTAACAGAAGTCCGCATCTTTTGTGGTTCAGGATCCAGTTGATGGATTTTTCCTGATACGCATATGGCTTAAACTGCATCAGGAATCTCACCTTTCATCAGGCTCGCTACCAGCTTATCTACCTGCGGTTTTGTGTTGATGAAAAAAGTTATAAAACCGTACTGCTTAAGCTGCTTGGCTCTCCACTCCTGCATCGGCGATATTCTTCCGCCCTTTTCTCTTTTTGTCTCTACAAAACATATCATTGAATTTGGCATCAATACTATTCTGTCCGGCACCCCCTTGGTTCCGGGGCTGTTCCACTTCGGACACATACCACCGAGGTCTTTTATTCGTTCAACTAAGTATTCTTCTATTTCTTTTTCCGGCTTGTTATTGGTTCTGCTGTTCCATGCCATTTAATTTTAAACCTCCCTTGACTTTTGGTTTTATTTATGTTATGCGCACATGCGTCATGTATATGTAATACACCCATATTGCGTTAAGGTGGGCATTTTATATAATTTATATTAATATTTAATACTGTATATATATATTTAGTGTTTACCTGTTTATCAATCTTCTAAACCCCTTATCACGTAAGGACTTAGACACGTACACACCGTTGTACACACTAATGGGTTTGGTGTTTACTCGTTTACATTGATGGTAAACGAATAAACATACCGATTACACAGCTGTTACAGCTCTTGTATACGTTTATACCCCCGTTTAGGACCATAAATTTTAAACCTCATTGGGCTTCTCTGTTTTTCCCATGTACCTATATTCTCAATTATTTTATTGATGTTCGATATTTCATAAGCATTTAATTTCTTAGTGTCATCATACCCGAGTGCTTCACACCATATCTCCGCTGAACATACTTTTGTCCTTTGTACGGTCCCTACCTTATCAGAATTAATGAAATCCTGACGATCATACAGGTCCATGTCATCCCAGTTATCAGGTAACAGCCTGTCCAGATAGTCCTTTACAATTAGTTCATTAGGATCCTCAACCATGAAGAACTCCTGTTCCTCTTTAGCTGCTTTTTCCAGCTCCTCATCTAAAAATAACGGTTCATTAGAATTATCATAAAGATACTTGGCTTCTGCCCATATCTGGTTAACTTCTTCTTCAGTTAGATCATCAAACACACTTTTTCTTGATTTACCTTTAGCGCTGCCGCTGACAATCCAGAAGCGGCGGTTGCCTGTCTTATCTCTTAGAAACTCACTTTCGTTTGTTGTAGCGATGAAAATACACTGCCTAGGATAATTCTCGGTCCTGCGGCCATACGCCTTTCTAAACCTGTCCGTAGTCCCTGATAAAAAGGATTTAATCGTTTCGGCATCGCTCTTCTTCATTGCAGTAAGCTCGCTGAACTCAACAAACCAGATACCCTGAAGTCCCTCTAAAGCATCCTTATTTTTAATATCTTTAATCGAATCGGTATACCAGTTAACAGCCAGTTTTCTTACGAATGTTGATTTTCCGCAGCCCTGTGCGCCCATCAGCGTAAGCATAGTATCAAACTTGTACCCTGGCTTGTACACCCTTGTAACTGCAGCTAACAGGGTTTTACGCGTTACCGCCCTAACATATTCACAGTCGCGAGCTCCAAAGTAATCAATTAATAAAGTATCTATTCTTTTCTTGCCGTCCCACTCAAGACCCTCCAAGTACTCTTTTATAGGGTGAAATGAGTGTTTTTGACAGGCCTTGACAGTTGCATCAAATATCTTATCTTTACCCGTGATACCATATTTCCGGTCTAAGTAGGAACGGATGTAGACATCGTCATTATCAGTCAACTCAGCATCCCACTTATGCACCTTACGCCACGGCAAATCACATAGAGCATAGAAGCGCTTGGAAAGTTCGTTATATCCTAATTTATCTTTAAAATGCGGGTCATTGTTAAGTATCAGTTCAATATTGAAATAATTTGAAATAACAACTCCACTCTTGGTAACCTGCAGTTTCTCTTCCCAGTCTGATTCATCGTCAAACTCTTCGATAATAGTGTTCTTAGCTTGTATTATTTCCTTTATTACTCTCTTATCCTTAGTTGCAAATTCTTCCATGGCCTTGAAACTTGGGAGTCTATTTGATGGTGTATCAATCTTAGCTTCTTCATCGAGTTCCTTAAATTTATGCAGCCTTACCAGGTCAAAGGCATTGCATAATACCCCGCTTGCAGGATCGGTACCGTGATGCGAGTAGCTGAACTTGTCCTCATATGTAATAATACCCGCAGCAGTACTCCCTTTTGTATATGTGTAACGGTTATCAACTGCACACTGATCATAATCATCAATAAATTTTTCAATTGCCTCACGGACGTTGTAAGCTCTACAGAACGCACCAATTACCCCTGGCTTTTCTAAAGGATCCTTTTGTTTTCGAATCTCTTTTCTCATCACATCATTAGACCGACTGCTTGTCGGCCATGACGTAATGTCGGTCCAGTCTTCATATTCTTCAAGAATCTCATCAGTGCTTATAAAATCTGCATCGATTGACTTAAATACATAATCGCCGTTGCTTGAAGTGCTCGGCCAGTACATTAGCCTCTGGGGCTGATAGGTGGTATCATCAAAGGCATCTATGCCTAGGTTATACGCTATCTTTCTAGCTATCGCCTGATATTCCTCAACATTTACCTTTCTGTCAAGCGGAATTATGATCCGCAGTCTTTGATTAGCAGGTTCATGCTTATGTGTGGAATAGATACAGCTGGCATTGCCGTAGAGCAGTTCCCAGCTGTCCCATATACTCATATCGCCAAAATCGATATCTAAAGCAATGACTTGACGATGTTTAACATTAGAACGACTTCCCTTTTCAAGATAACCGCCGACAAAACCGCCGACATCCTTGATATCGTCCTGCTTTGACTTCGGCATCTTCTTGTAGTCACCGATAGTTTCAGGAGTACGTACAGTGGTTGAGAGCTTATCAACTAGCTCAGACCAGTACATTTTGGTATTTTTCCATTTTTTCTGTTTTCGACTGGTTCCCACAGCTATATCAAGTTCAGTATCGTGATTCATTATCCGTACCCCTTTTCTTAATCTTTCCTATAATACGGGGTCACATAACCCTCTGCGTTTAAAATAAGTCCCGGCGCCCAATCTAACGGTTCGCCCATGATACGGCACACATCCTCAAGTGAAGCGTCTATCGGAGCTTCGATAATGACTTCATCATGTACATGGGCCACTATCTCATAACCGGCGTTACGAAGTCTAAGCATTGCCTGAGCCAGACAGTCACGTGCGATTGCCTGGACGATATTTTCGACAAGCTTGCCGCCCCATGTATCCGTAAGCTCCCACTTTCTTGAAACCTGATTCATTCCTTTATACGATATCTTAGGACCTTTTTCAGTATCTGTGATCTTTGCATCCTGATAGCATAACTTGCGCCCTGAAGGAAGCTTTATGATCAGGTTCCCGTGCTGAAATCCAAACAGCACCCTGTCTACCCCTCGTCTTATCGATTGCTGATAGATGGCATCGATTGCCTCATTGCCAACTTTTTTCCATAAGGCCGTAATACGTTTGTTTGAGTTGCGCCACATTTTTACAAGTTTAGGTAGTTCATCTTCCTCAATACCCATTTCCAAGGCTCCCATTGATTTTAAAGCCACTGGTCCACCACCGTATCCTAATGCAAGCTCTGCAATCTTCCCCTTCTGTCTAAGGTATCCGTTTACACCGTGCTTTACCACAGGAACTTTGAACATCGCACTAGCTGATGCACAGTAGATGTCGCCGTTATTTTTAAATACGTCCTGACGCCATTTTTCATTGGCAAGCCATGCGATTACTCGTGCCTCTATGGCGCTGTAATCGGCAACTATGAACTTGCAACCGTCCTTTGCAATAAACGCCGTCCTGATAAGCTGAGACAGCGTATCAGGTACACTCTCATACAAAAGATTCAAAGTATCTAGGTCATTGTCTTTGACAAGCTCACGCACCATATCAAGTTCCTCCAAATGGTTTTGTGGAAGGTTCTGCAACTGGACCAGTCGTCCAGCCCATCTGCCAGTTCTGTTAGCCCCATAATATTGAAACAACCCCTTTATACGGTGATCACCGTTATCAGCTCTTATCATTGCTTCATATTTAGCGGTGCTTGTCTTACCAAGTAAAAGTTTTAGTTGTACAGCTCTTTTGATAGTAGTATCTTCAACAGATTCCAGAAGCTCAGGACCTGTCTTTTTAGTAAATGATTTGCACTCGATGCCAGCTTTGGCAAGATACTGCTTAAACTGGGCGGTGCTGTTTGGATTAGTCAATCCAGTAATGCTTCTTAGTTCCTCGACATACGACTCGGTTATACTGCTGTCCATTTCAACCGCATTATCGACAAACTGGCGATCAATAAGAATCCCACGACGATTTATCTCCTGATCAAGAAGATACACTTCTCGTTCCCATTCGGGCATCTTGAAGCTGTCTAAAAGCTGGTATACATTCTGTTCAACTTCAACATCTCGAATACAGTATTCGATGAATGTATCCCATTTATCAGTGTCATGTCTAGGTAGATTTCTTGTTCTTTGACCATTAGCTTTAGTAGGTTTACAGGGTTTAGAAAAGTAGTTTATCAGTGTTGTACCGACTGACATCTTCTGTTCATTAAGTTTAAGTGCTGCACCCAGGTTGTTAAGCGATCCGGGCAGTCCAGCATGCATTGCCATAGCCATCGTGCATTGCCATTGTTTTGGATCAACATCAATCATGAAGTACTCACTAATACAAGTCATTTCAAAGTTTGCATTATGCGCCACCTTAATTACATCAGGATTCTCCAACGCTTCCAGAAGTTCGTATGGAAACTCACCATTGATCATATCAGTACATTTTACGGGTCCATTGCCCCACGCATATGCAAATAACAGAATTTCAAAAGACGGATGCGATGCGTAAGCATACACACCCGTCTTAGTTAGATCTAATTCACAAAATGTTTCTATATCAATATGTAAGATTTTAGATGTCGTAGTCATCTTCATCAGCTTCTTCCTCATCGAAGTCGTCAGCCGTTACACCTTTGCCACCAAGAGCTTCACCGTCTTTTTTGAACTGCACACCGCATAACGCAGCTGATACCCCCTTATTGCCTGCAGTGTCATAGCCAAACAGATCAACAATAACATTTGCATAGCAGCCGCTGTAAATTACATTGTCATCTTCAGTAAGCTGAGTTCTGTCACGATCCACAACAGTAGGGCGTTTCTTATTGTTCGCATTGAAGAAATACATTCCGCCATATACTTCAGGTTCATCATCGCGTTCATCATCTCCGTCGCGTAAAGGATTTTTTAACTTAGCCGGCATTTTATTGTCTTTGACTAATTTAGGAAACTTGTCCTTAGCTACTTCAACAATAGCTTTTTTAAATTCTTTGATCTGTGGATGATCCTTGGGAACGATAACCTGAGTTGAATATTTAGGCTCCTGCCCTTCTTCCATTGCACGTGCTGTAAACACATTTGCATAGCTTAATCTTACGTTGTTTAATTTAATTCTTTTACTCATATCCATTTATCCTCTTTTCTTAATTTTCTTCTATTTCAAATTCATCAGCGACAGTATACGCGCTACGTTTATCACTTAATGGTACGATCGTCGGCTTGCCTTTTGGCTTTTCAATAAGGTCTGCAAGCAGTGTATTAAAGTTTTTCTTTCCTACAGCTTTTTCCATAGCTGTTATTGTTAAAAGTTTCTTTTCAAAAAGTACCGATTCAGGATAACCGTTAGCCGTCAAAACAACTGCCACTTTATCTTGATCCTTATAAGTCCTGTTGCTTCTTCCCTCAACAACCTTGTAACCGGGAACATCTAACGTTCCCTCAAGAATACCGTTGATTGCATAGCTTTCGACATCCTTAAGCCAGTTCTGAACAGTTTTCATCCGTCCTATGATCATCGCAATATCTTCAGGAGCTAGTAATGATTTGTCTAATCTGCCGTCAATATCCTCAAATTCATCCTTTACTGTTTCTAAACAGTAGTCGGCAAGATATTTGCATTTGTTTCTAAGCTTGCAGAATCTGCAGTGATCACCGGCAATAAATTCACCAGCACCTTCAAAGGCAAGCTCTGCGGTTGGAACTACTGTAAGTTCACCCCACTTAATAAGTTCCTCAACTGTCTCAAACGATTCACTGATATTGTTGATACGCGGCTGAAATATACACATTTCTACTTTGTCAAACTCATAGATAAATCCAAACATTTCTACAGCACCCAATGCATAAAGCATCATTTGAGGGTTATCTTCAGCACTGACTGATACGCCTTTGCCGTATTTAAAATCTATAATGGTCAGTACTCCGTCCTGAATGATGATACAGTCACCAGTACCAAACCCTTCAGGTACGTATTGACTGAAATCAAGCTGTTCTTCAACAAGAACTACAGCATCATCACTCTTGACCTTTTCAGTTATGTAATCAATATAATCATTTGCATGATCAATCATTTCAGCACTGAAAAGCTTATCCTTTTTTAGTTTGTTAATGTTCTTAGTAGCAGTAGCCTTTGCAATAAGTCCCAGATGCTTTCTAAGAAGTATTTCACACACCTCATGAGCGACAGTTCCCTCTCTAGCAAATTCGCTTGTTGTGTCCGGAAGGTCATCTTCCATACGTGCTGAAGGCGGACATTTAAGCCACCTTGATGCACCGCTGGCACTCAGCAGTGCATGATCCCGTTGGGAATGATCTACAGTCTTATCCATTTTGAAACTCCTTTAAATCTTCCAGATACTGAATTAATTTATTATCAGGGAGCTCATCCATTTTTGTATACCCGTACTTAGCTGTAAGCGCCTTAACTTCGCTTTGTTTCTTAGCCTGTACTAATTTAATACCAAGTTTCTTGATCTCTTTTCTTAATGCCGGATAATTAATCTCCTCATCTTCAACAGGAGCATCCTCTACTGTCGAAACCATTTCAACATCGCTAACAGCTTCAACTTTTGTCACTGGTTCAGCTGTTTTTTCTTCAACATTATTCAGTACTATAGAATCTTCTTCAGTACTCTTACCGCAAGGACCTACACCCTCGATTGCACTTATTAAACGGTTCATAACATTTTCTAAACCTTTCGATAAGCCTAATTCAACTTTTACTTCCATTAATTCTTCCTCCAATTTTATTTTATAAATTCATCAAAACAGTTCGGACACAGATATCCGATTTCAGTTTCGATTAAATCATCACATTCATTACCGCAGTCATCACAGCGCTTCATGTAACTGTCGGCATCTTCAAATCTAGCCAAATCACTTAATTCTTCAACTGACATTTTCATCAATCTCTACTTCCTCACAATACGCTTCATACATTTTATGAGACCCCTTAAACATTTCAAAAATTTGATCAGGTGCTACAGAACGCTTTTTTGCAATAATTTTTACAACGTGATTAATTGCAACTGAAACCTTTATAAAATCAACATTTTCAATTTCACATGACATTTCATTGTCTTCGAAATCGAAATGGATATAACCTTTTTCAGGCTCTTTCTGTTTGCCAACTTTTAATGTATGTACCTCTACCTCTGCACCAGCTTCTTTTGCCTCTTTTACTAAATTTTCAATTAATTTCTCGATTTTATTTTCCATCTTATTTCTCCTGATTGTTATATTTCTCAATTACACGGTCCCGATCAGCGCTAACTGCTTCGAGATTAGATTCTAAATTTCTAATTATACAAAGCCGATAAACACTTAGCGCGATAAATAGCGCTAAAACGATTATCAGCACTCTAATAAATGCTTTATCTTTCATAAGAGCATCCCTATAACTCCCGTTAGCAATTCAACAAATATGTAAACAACTGCAACAATTGTTAAAATTCCACGAGGTCTTAGATTATTGAGGTTCATGGTTGGTGCTCCTCTTAAAGTCCTCAGTCATCGCAATAGATGCTACAGTTTCAATGATTTCATCTAAAGTCATACCTGAATCAAATAATTCTTTCACTAAAGCCCTAATCTTATCTTCCACTTTGACTTCCTCCTAAATATCTTCTATAATGAAGATGGTTTAATTTTGTTAGGTACTGTTGGCGCAGTGCCTTTTTTTGTACTTTTGTTGTACGCAATTATCAACGCATCAATCAGCTTTTCACTCGGCTCCCGATGCCACTTTGTCATGTAATCTTCAAATGCGCCTCGCGGAACATAAATGTATCGCTTTCCGCACTCTGTTATTTTGTAACTACCTGGAAAGGATCCATTAACAACTGCACTAATCACAAAATCCTTACTCAGTCCCGTACGTTCTTTAATCTCTTCAAACGTAACGCCTAGAGCTTCAACCTTTTCCATCTTTCTCACCTCCTTTGATTTAATCCCCATTAAACATGTATTTCTCACTACATAATTAATAAATTTGTTATAATATCCTTATCAACACTGCCACGTTGAAATCTAAAGAAAGGAAATTTATTAATATGTCACTTAAGCCAATTGACAGGCCTGAAGATTTTGATAATTTGTCTAAAGATCAGCAAAAAATACTTGTAGATTATCTAAAATCAAATTTCACGCCTATAAAGTCTATGAATACCAAGCACACTTCCTATGGACTTAAACAGCCTCTTGACAGACTAATCGGTTTCTATGTGACCAATGGTCAGTTTAAGGGAGCAATGCTTAAAGCAGGTTTCAGATCCGATAATATTGATAAAGAGCTTAACTGCAATTTCAATATTTCTGAAAAATCTCAGTATTTTAAAAACTGGCGTTCTTCATAGACGGTATAAGTACATTTTCAATCTGGTGGATTTCTTCATCAATTACGTTTTCCTTCGTAAGTCCTTGAGGATAATCATCATTGAGAATGTACTTTTTCTTTTGCTTAAGTGCTTCTAGAATTCTTTCGCATTCATAAACAATTTTCTCTTCCATAACTTCCTCCTTTTTTTATTTTTACAATATTCACCATTCGCCCAACGGATGTTCTTTTGTTTTACTAATGTAATCGCTTTTATAATCTCCTTTAAATCTAATTACGATTGACGTTCCCATCCAATTTGTTTCACTGCTAACTGATTCAACGTTTTTGATTTCATGGTCATCTATAAATAAATTTCCATCTTCATCTAAATAAACTTTGTTCATTTCAACTCCTCCTAATCTGTTTTAATCATTTACGGTTAAACCGTAATCCAATGGTAAAAAAATAAGCTGATTATACTTAATGTTATAAGTCTTTTCAATTTTGCGTAAGACTGGAATATCTGGATACGACTTACCACGTTCGTAATTACTTAAAGTATCAACGCTGATTCCAATGGCTTTGGCTGCATCTATTTGAGATAATCCACGCATTTCCCTAATCGTTTTTAGAGTGAATTTCACTCCTGTTGTCTTGTCCAACGCTACCACCTCCCTATTGACACATTTATTCTACTACGGTTAAACCGTATTGTCAACGGTTTTGCCGTAAACTTTTTATTTTATCTTGATTATATTACGTAAAAACCGTATAATATCAGTAAGAAGAGGTGATTAAATTGAGTGACTTAGGAAATAAAGAAATAATGGCAAAAAATATAAAAAGACTTATGGAACTAAATAACGTTACACAAACAGACATTTGTAACACGTTAAAGTTTAAACCCTCGACTTTTTCTGATTGGGTAAATGCAAAAACATATCCTCGAATAGATAAAATTGAAATGTTAGCAAATTATTTTGGAGTTGAAAAATCCGATTTAGTTGAAGATAGAAGTCGATTTAATTCTAATTACATCCCCGACCACTTTGAAACAGTAACTGATGCAATGGAATTTATTCTAAGAGTTCCTGTAGTAGCAAATAACTGTGGTTACGACCTCGATACTATGTCTGAAGAAGAAATAATTGAAATGGCTGAGGATCTATCCGAAATGCTACAAATCATGGCAAAGAAACACAGGAAAAAATAGTGATGGAAGTTCATGACGTAATTAAATATTACAATAAAAACGGATTGAACGAGACATTAGATTATTTTGACATAGACATAATACATAAAGAACTGAGAGGGAAAACGGTTGAATCAAGATTAGTAATAGACTTTTATGGGAAAGCAACTATCTTTATTCAGCCAGATTTAGATGAGAATTACGAACAGTTTTTAAAGGCTCACGAGCTTGGGCACTATTTGTTACATTATCAATGTGATATAAGCTTTAATTACCTCACAAGGGTATACAAAACTAAAATAGAAAAAGAAGCTAACGAATTTGCAATCAGACTACTAACCTATGATATTAATTTAAAAGATTATGATAATTTAGAATTTTTAGCAAAAGAAAAAGGGATACCACTCAAAATATGGTATTCAATAGTATGCATTGGGAGGTAATAATAAATGGGATTTAAAGATAAATTTAACAATGTAATAAAAGATATTAGCAAAGCAGCGCTTGATAAAACAACCGATACAATTGATAATAAACTAGATAATATGGGTAAAAAGAGCAAAGCAACTAAAATATCCGAATTAGAAAATGAAATAATTTACTATAAAAAACAAATAGATGAACTTGGAGGAAAAGAGTACTCTGAAATCCAAAATCTAATAACAAAATCTAAAAAATCTTTTGAACAAATAAACTATGAAATAGGTACTCTTAAATCAACTGTTGATAGTTTAAATAACGAAATTACCAATTTAAATGAGATTATCAAATCAAAGAGAATGTTAATAACTGATCTAGATGATGAAATAGCTTATCAAGAGTTCGGTTTATATAAACCAAAATATAGCTGTATGAACAGTGAAGAATACGCTGAACAAATCAAACAGATTAGAATAAAGCAAAAAACGATGATAAAAGAAAAAAAAGCTCTATCATACTCTGACACATGGACATTAGACGGTAGTAAAGCAAAGGGGCGTGCAATGAATAACGATAATATGAAAATGGTCCTTAGAGCTTTCAATAACGAATGCGATGTGTTGATATCTAAAGTAAAATTTAACAATGTGGATAAAATTGAAAACCAAATTTACAAAGTTGCAGAACAAATAGATAAACTTAATTCAAGGAATAAAATTTCTATATTAAATAAATATATTACTTTAAAAATCGAAGAATTGCATTTAGTCCATGAATACGCAGTCAAAAAACAAGAAGAAAAAGAAACTCTGCGCGAACAAAGGGCTAAAGAAAGAGAAGAAGCAAAATTACAAAAAGAAATCGAAGAAGCTAGAAAAGTATTTATCAAAGAACAAACACATTACAATAACGCACTTGAAAAACTATTATCACAACTTGCTAATACTAATGAATCTAATAAGCAAGAACTTGAGAAAAAAATTAATGAAACTAAAGATAAGCTTGCTGAAATAGAAAAAGGACTAGAAGATATTGATTATCGTGAAGCAAACAAAAAAGCTGGATATGTTTATATTATTTCAAATATAGGGGCTTTTGGAGAAGATGTTTATAAAATCGGTATGACTAGAAGATTAGAACCACAAGATCGAGTTGATGAATTAGGTGATGCCTCTGTACCATTTAAGTTTGACGTTCATGCCATGATTTTTAGTGATAATGCTCCAAAACTAGAAGCAGCATTACATCAAGCTTTTGATGATAAAAAATTAAATATGATTAATAATAGGAAAGAATTTTTTAAAGTTAAACTTGATGAAATAGAAAAAGTAGTAAAAGAAAACCATGACAAACTAATTGAATTTGTTAAATTTCCTGATGCAGAACAATATAGAGAATCAATCATACTAAGAAATATGAAAAAGGAAATTTAATATTTTAGACATAACCAAATACGGTAAACACACTTCATAGTGTTTATATAAATAAAATACGAAGGGAGAATTAAATTATGAATCATAATGAAAAGCAACTATATGATGAATTAAGGAGTACTGCTGAAGAATGTAATGAGCTAATGAATATGATCTTCGAACGCCAATTACCTTCTTGTGAATTAAAAAGTAAATATAAAATTCTTAAAAACAGTTGTAAAAATAGATTACAGCAAATAAAAAGAGTTGGAAAGCCAATAAATGTAAGTCAAACTGTATATAATAAATTTTTAAGAAATTACAGCGAAGCTATGGCCTTTGGTTTCACTGAACCAACAAATGGAAACCTTGATAAAATGATTCATTCTTTAGAAGAAGCGCGTTACAAATTTACAAAGTTTTTAAATGAATAAAGTAATTCTATAGGGAGGGGCTAAAATGGATGAAAATGATTACATATCTTTAAGAATTGATAATCAAATAGACTGGTACGATAAAAAATCTATTAAATATAAAAAATGCCATAATTTTATTACAATATGCAGCATATTTGTTTCTACATCTGGATCAATGATAACTATTTTAGGATATATTTTTACTGATTTAAAGATCGCTTTCTCTATTTTTGGGGCTATGGCTGGATTTTCAGTTGCCTTTATGCTATCACTAGATAAATTAAAAGATTTTCATGAACACTTTCTTACATATAGAGCAACTTGTGAAAAGTTAAAACAAGAAAAATATTTATTTCTAACAAAATCTAGTGATTATTATCAAAATGATCAAGCCTTTAATTTATTTGTTGAACGCTCTGAAAGCATCATGGCAACAGAAAATCAAAATTGGGCTCAACTAAATGAAAAAAAGAGGGATTAACCTTCTTCTATTATAATATCATAAGTTTTCTCAAAAATTTCTGGTTTACAGGGATACCGTTCACCATTGACACCAGTAATAATCCAATCACCTTTTTCAGCCTTCATTCTACCTTCTAAAGTATCTATATAGAAAGAATGATCTGTTTGATATGCATCAACTAGTATTGGTTTTTTACGCACTTTATATTTTGTCATATGAACCACCTCTTTGTTTATATTATAACCAAATTCATTTTAGAAAGGAAGTGAAATTTATGCCATCATTAAAAACCTATGATCTTTTTATCAGTCATGCTTGGTTATACGGCGATGATTATGATAATTTAATTAATTTACTTGATAAAGCTTCTTACTTTTACTATAGAAATTATTCTGCTCCAAAAGAAAAACCATTAGCGATATCAAACAATGCTTTTGATTATCAAATCAAAGAAGCGATTGATAAAAAAATAAAACCTGTAAATTGTGTAATTATATTAGGCGGAATGTACGCTCACAGAAAATGGATGAAATACGAACTTGAAGCTGCTAAAAAACTTAGAAAACCAATTATTATAGTTGCTCCCCGTGGACAAGAACGTATGCCGATAGAATTACAACAATATCCTGTTGTGCGTTGGAATACAGATTCAATAATTACTGCGATAAGACAGTTATCAAGATAAAAATTCATAAGTCCTAACAGGTAAATCATAAAAAAACTCCACTGCTACCAACAGTGAAGTCGAATGAAGTACTACCAATACTTCATATTTATAAAAGACTCAACCAAAAGTCCTTTTACGTGCTTAATTATAACACCTAAACACGTCTAAGGCAAATATAGAAAGGACGTGTTTTCATTATGCCTAGAAAGCAGACTTTTAAGCGCAGGCCAAATAAAGCAGGAACAGTAATAAAACTATCAGGTAAACGAAGACGTCCCTGGTGCGCTAAAATAACCACTGGAAAAGATATTATTACCGGTAGACAAATACAAACAGTACTGGGAACCTTTGAGACCTGGGATGAGGCTGATGATGCTTTGACTTTATACAGGCTTGGTCAAAAAAATAAGATTACTGATACGGAAGCTGAAGCACTTGCACCCGATACATTCCAGAAGCTTGTTGATCAGCGTGAAAAGAATATGCCTACCTTTAAAGAAATCTTTGATATTATATACCAGGAAGAATTGTGCACATTATCTAAAAGTGCTGCTCAAGGTTATAGATCGTGGATTAAACATTTTAACAGTATATACCACCACAAGATCAGTCAAATAAGTCTGGCCGATCTGCAGGAAATATTTGATCGTGATAAAGCTGGTTACGGTACAAAAGTACATATGAAAGTTTTAGTTAGCAAAATATTTGAATATGCAGTTATTCACAAATATATAAATCGTGACGATGATTACACTGAATATATAAAATGTGGCAAAGCAAAAGAAAGCACTAAACATTATGCTTTCTCAAATGACGAAATAAGAGCGTTGATGAGCGATAACAGCGATACGGCTAAAATAATACTTATTTATATATTCACCGGTTTAAGAGCAAATGAACTGCTGAATATCCCGCGTAAAAATATTTATTTAAACACAGAATTCCCCTATTTAGTATCTGGATCAAAAACTGATGCAGGTAAAAATCGAGTAATTCCCATTCATACTTTTATCGAACCTTTTGTTAAACAGCTGTTGATGAAGAGAAAGAAAAGAATAATTGACTGTACCTACTATCAGTTTTCATCTATGTTCTCCTCTTTTTTAACTGATCATAATATGAAGCATACAATACATGATACTAGGGATACATTTGCAACATTATGTCAGTCTAACAACGTTGATCTGTTTATAAGAAAACGTATTCTTGGTCACAAAATGAAAGATATAACCTTTGATACTTATACATCTACCGTAATTGAAACACTATATAAAGAAATCAACAAAATCAAGGTTCCTAAGTCTTGAATTTTTGTTACTTATTTGTTACTTACGAGGTACATTTAACTGCTTCTAATCGCTTGAAACCCTTGATTTATCGTCAATAAGATGGATAGATATTTTCAAGTCTTGAAAAAACAAAACATTTATTTGAATAAACGTGTATGCTTTATGTGTAAAATAAATATACGGAGGAAATAAGATGGAAAAGAAACCTGTAAAAATTGTAACAATTGGTGGAGGTAGTAGTTATACTCCTGAATTAATGGAAGGATTTATTAAAAGATATGATGAACTTCCAATCAAAGAAATTTGGTTAGTAGATATTGAAGCTGGTAAAGAAAAACTAGAAATCGTTGGTGCTATGGCACAACGTATGTGGGACGCTTCTCCTTACGATGTTAAAGTACATTTAACTTTAGATCGTCGTGAAGCTTTAAAAGATGCTGATTTCGTTACTACTCAATTCAGAGTTGGTTTATTAAACGCTCGTATTAAAGATGAAAGAATTCCATTCTCTTATGGTATGTTAGGACAAGAAACAAATGGAGCTGGAGGAATCTTCAAGGCATTTAGAACAATTCCTGTAATCCTTAGCATTGTTGAAGACATGAAAGAATTATGTCCAAATGCATGGTTAGTAAACTTCACAAATCCTAGTGGTATGGTTACTGAGGCAGTTATGAAATATGGTAAATGGGATCGTGTAATTGGTTTATGTAACGTACCAGTTGGGGCTATGATGGCTGAACCAGAAACAATCGGAACAACTTTAGATAAATTAATTTATAAATTTGCTGGATTAAACCATTTCCACTGGCACCGCGTTTTTGATTTAGACGGTACAGATGTAACTGGAAAAATCATTGATGCAATGTATGAAGGTAAAGATTCTGGTATTCCTGCAAATATTCATGATATCCCATTCTTTAAAGAACAATTAAAACAAATGAATTTAATTCCTTGTGGATATCATAGATATTACTATCGTCAACAAGAAATGTTAGCTCATGGGCTTGAAGAATATAATGGAATTGGAACTCGTGGACAACAAGTAAAACAAACTGAAGCAGAATTATTTGAATTATATAAAGATCCAAATTTAAATTACAAACCTGAACAATTAACTAAACGTGGTGGTACTCACTATTCAGATGCTGCATGTGAAACTATCGCATCAATCTATGCTAATAAAAATACTCACCTTGTTGTAACTACTAAAAACAATGGTGCTGTACCTGATCTTCCTGCTGACTGTGCTGTAGAAGTATCTGCTCATATCGGTTCAGCTGGAGCTTTAGCTATCGCTTTTGGACCATTAGAACCTGCTCAACGTGGTTGGTTACAATGCATGAAAAATATGGAATTATGTGTTGAAGAAGCTGCTGTAACTGGTGATTATGGATTAGCTTTACAAGCATTTATCTTAAATCCACAAATTCCTTCTGGTGAAAATGCTAAACGTGTTTTAGATGAATTATTAATTGCTCATAAAAAACACTTACCACAATTTGCTGATAAGATCGCTGAATTAGAAGCAGCTGGTGTTACAGTAAAAGATGAAATCGCTAGAGATTTAGACTAAATAAAAAATTCGTGAATTTGATATGATCTCTCTAAAATAGACAACTTAAATAAAGTTGTCCATGAAAAGAGGGATCTTTTCTTATGGCACGTAATATACAATAAAAAAAGATACAAGCAGTTTTAGAGTATAAGAACAGAATTAAAGAAATAAAACAAATAATAATTCAAGAGCATTTAAATAGTAAAGATTCTTTGAGAGATTTAAGCAATAAATACAATACTCATTCTTCTTCATCTTTATGAAGTTGGGCTATCAGTTATAATAGTCACTAAAAATTAACAGATTATGATCCTAAAGGAGATGTCTACATGACCAAATCAAAAAAAGCAACATTAGAAGAAATAATTAAAATTGTATAATATTATTTAGATTATGAGAAAGAATATAAATCAGCAGCTGAACTTTTTGAGGTTTCTTACTCACAAGTATATCAATGGGTAAAGAAATATTTAGAATTAGGTGAAGAAGGTCTAAAAGACAGTAGAGGTAAGCGCAAAGAGGAATCACAATTAAATGAGTTAGAAAAATTACAATATGAAAACGAACGTTTAAAACACCAATCTGAACTTAAAGAAAAAAATATTATCTTAAAAAAGTTGAAGGAAGCTAATATTACTCAAAGTATGTCAAGAGTTGGAAAATGTATCGATAACGGTTCTGCTAAAAGATTTTGGAGAATTATTAAAAGTGAGATGTATTATCTTAACAAATTTAATTCTTTCAATGAATTAAAAAAAGCAATTGAAACTCATATTGACTTCTACAATAACGAAAGATTTAATAATAAGGTACCAATGAAAGTACGTTTAGAAGCTCTAAATGGTACTGAAAATCCAGCACAATATCCTACCAATAATTCATTAAATTACGCAATGGTATAATAAAAGATGCTTTACCAAATGGAAAAGCATCTTTTATTTTGTTATTTCTTATTTCTTGTTGGTTTGTACATCCCACCCGGTGAATAATTATCTGCATATTTTTTAGATACTTTTTTCACTAATGATACTACTTTTTTCTTTATAGCCATGTTTTTTCACCTCCATACTTACACCTGTAAAAAATAAAGTAAAACCAATTATCATGCTTAGTCGTGGTTCTATAGGATAAATTAATCCAATCACAGCCAGACATCCCCAAAAAATTAATTTACTTATTTTCACATTCCGTGCTTCATGATTTTCTTGCCACATAAATGCTTTAGCAGCAATAAGTATTGCCATAATTAGAAGATAGCTATTTTCAAAATCCGCAAAATAGAGCGTACCAAGATATAACAAAGTCGTTAAAAACATACAGCGATAAAAACTATCAGCATGATAACCGTCTACAAATGTCCGTAATCCAACTAATGCAATAATAAATATTATTGTTTCTAGTACCATATTTCTAAAAATGCCGATTGCTAACAACAAAAAAAATAAAATCATTTGAGTCAAAATGAGTTCAATACCAAATCTTACTTCATCAATTTCATCCTCAGTCACATTATCAACATCTAATAAAAATCTGCTTATTTTTTCACAAAAACGTTTCATATCTATCCTCCATGTCCATTATACTATTAAATCTTCCTAAAAATATTTTCAATGTACTAACCGGTCCTATTTTGTTATTAAATACTTCTAAAAAAATTAAAACTTTGTGCCGGACAATAGCACAAAGCTTTAAAAAAAGAGATTAGATTATTAATTCAAACTTCTATCCAATAGACGTTTGTGAGAAATAGCTATAAATATTACTTGCGGCCATGTAGTAATATTATAACTTGGAGATTATGTATAGAAAGACAATACTTTTTATTTTATTATTATTACATCTCTCCCATAATCTATTATACTACACAACCTAACAGCTTGCGGTTTTATCCTTTTTTTCTACACTAACGGTCAATATTATGACATAAACGGCTTTTTAATTATCAACATTCAGTAAAATATCGCAATGCACCTTGTTATTTTCATAGAAATATTCCATTGTTCCATGATAGGTTTCTACAACCTCTTTAATGATTATTAATCCTTTTCCATGATCTCTTCCTTTTTTACTTTCATAATTAAGAGGTCTATTAGTCGAATTTATTATGCTGATCAAAAGCATATTGCCTTTACTAAAAATTTTGATTTCAACTATCTTCTCCGCTGTTTTTAAAGCAGCTTCAGTAGCATTATCTATCAGATTAAATAATAGAGAACATAATTTGTCTTGAGCAATATTAACATTGCGATCAATCACTGCATCTACAACATAATTAACTTCATCGTTATTGCGAATCTTCGCATTTAAACAAGCATCTACAAAAATATTTCCCGTACGTATCAATTTAACTGGAGCATTTAAATCTTCTTTAATTGCTTTTAAATATTGGTTAGCGACTGATTCTGTTTCGACTACTTCTTCTAGGACTTGTAAATGATTATTAATGTCATGCTTAAACTTATAAAGACGTTCTTGTTCTTTTTCTAATTCACTAATATGACGGCGAGTTGTAGCATATGAATAATTTGCTAACTCTAACTCCTTATTACGTAAATACATACGGGAAGAATTGATGATATAATTATTTACCAAAATCATTTGAACACCTGCTAAGATCAATATAAAAAAGATATAAATATCCCCCTGTTCAACTGATAATACGTTTAAAATCAGTACAATAATCACTTCAACAATATTGATCAAACAAAACGAATATAAAAATTTTTTAGGTAACTGATGTTCCACAAAATCACGTTTTTGAACCGCATATTTGCATATCAATGCTGATGATATATAGTTTACTAAAGGAAAAACAACTCGCATACTCCCCCATACGATATCCAAATATGTATTGTCAAAAATTTCTAGCGCCACTGCAATCATAACTGAGCCGACAATAATTTGAATTGAATAATAAATTGTAGTGATAAACAAATTATTAAGCCTAAATCTCTTAACCAATACCCCACAATAAATAAAATCCAAACTAATACACATTAAATTACCAATTACATATAACCAGCCATTATGTGGTGAAGTATACGTAACAATATTCAAAACAAACGTATAACTTAATATAACCATAATATTTCTAAGCATGTTTTCTTTACGAATATATGGATAGGTTAATGAAATAACATAACTTAAAGCAACAACATATATCAATGTATATAAATACTCAATAAAAAAATTAATCATCACTCTTTGATCTCCTGCATTAAAAGATTAAATACATCTTTTTTTCTTCTTCTACTAATTTCTAGCGATTCATCAATACCTTTTAATTTTAAAATATATCCATTCATCGAAACAACCATATTAATATTGATTATCTGACTTTTATTTATTTGGACAAAATTATCTGGTAAATACTGATTAACTTCTTCAAGCGTCATATAAGGAATATAGAAATTATTATCATTAGTATAAAAATGTAAGTATCTTTTTACTGATTCGATATAAATAATATTTCTACTTCGAAAATGAAAAATCTCTCCCTTTTTCTTGATCCAGATATCATCATTTTGTTGTCTACGATTTATCGCTTTAAGCAAGGTTGGCGTTAACTTTGTTTCTAATTCTGATTTAAGTAAATATCCTGCTACATTAATATCAAACGCCTCCTGCATTTTATTTTCATAATTAGTTATATATATTATGATCGTATTTTGTTTCAATAATTTTTTTGCTACCTGTATTCCACTCATTGTTGGCATATCGATATCTAATAAAAGAATATCAAAGTTTTTACCACAATTAAAAAACTCTTCAACATCTTGAAAAAGTTCAACTGTATATGGTTCCTTAATTCTAGCCTCCTCTACATACCCTCTGATTCTAAGTAGCATTGACCGCTCATCATCTAGTATACCTATTTTCATCTTTACACCTCATTTATTTATTATACTTGATAAAACCTTTTTTGACTAATTAAAAAAGGCCCTTAGGCCTTATCCTGTTGCTTTTTTTCATAGTAATTTCTTACCAGCACTTGTGTTTTACGAATATGATTTTGAATTTTTTCTTTAGCTAAATCCTTATCACGAGCTAAAATTGCCTCATAAATTTCTCGATGCTCCTGTGCTGCTGAAATTAAACGATCCGGTTGACGAATTGAATGCCTTGAAGTTACATGAATATAATAATTAATATCTGTTAATAATTGCTCAAAATACTTTGATTGGGTACAACGATAAATAGCCTCATGAAAAGCAATATTAATTTCATTAAACTTCTCTTGATCACCTTTTTCAGCATAAAATTCCATTAAATCATACACTTCTTTTATCTTTTCAAGTTCCTCATCATTAATTCGCTCAATTGCTAATTGGATTGCTAGCCCTTCTAAAGCATAACGAATTTCCAACATATCATCGATATCACGATGAGAAAACCCTAGTACATAAACTCCTTTATTAGGAATACTTTTAACCAAACCTTCTAATTCCAACTGTTTTAGAGCCTCACGAATTGGAGTTCTAGAAATATTCAACTCTTTAGACAAAGCAACTTCATTTAATTTTTGTCCTTGAGTATATTCCTCATTTAAGATTTTATCACGCAAAACGGTGAAAATTTTATTTCCAAGCGACCCATGTCCGGTATTTTCTAATAAATTCTTTGTCATTGTTTAACCTAACTTTCTGATGATGGCTGCGGTAAACTCGTCTGTTGAAGCACTACCCCCAATATCAGGTGTTACAATAGTTCCTTCTTCAACTACAGCTGCTAAAGCCTCACGCAATTTATTAGCATCATCTAATTTCCCTAATGCCTCTAACATTAATGCAAATGCTAATAATAATGCACTCGGATTAGCGATACCCTTACCAGCAATATCTGGTGCACTTCCATGAACAGCTTCATAAATTCTAAATTCATCACCAATATTCCCACTTGGTGCAAATCCTAGACCGCCAACTAATCCAGCACATAAATCAGAAACAATATCACCATATAAATTTGGTGCAACTAAAACATCAAAAGTTTCTGGACGAATTACTAATTGCATACACATGTTATCAACAATAACCTCTTGTGGCTCAATATCTGGATAATCTTTAGCCACATCTCTAAACGCTTCTAAAAATAATCCATCTGTATATTTCATAATATTCGCTTTATGAACTGCTGTCACTTTTTTACGTCTATTGTTCTTAGCATATTCAAAAGCATAACGACAAATCTTTTCACTCGCTTCACGAGTAATTAATTTAATTCCATTTGCCATATTTGGATTGATCATATACTCAATCCCTTTATATAAATCTTCGGTATTTTCACGAATCATAACCAGATCAATGTCTTCATAACGAGAATTGATTCCTTTAAATGATTTGATTGGACGAACATTAGCATAAGTTGCAAACTGTTGTCGCAAGGCAACATTGACACTTCTAAATCCCGTTCCAATCGGCGTTGCTGTCGGACCTTTTAAAGCCCATTTATATTCTTTAATAGCATCAACAAGTCCTGGTTCAAAAACTTCTTTCGTTGTAGCTGCATATTCAGCACCAGCCTGATATTCCACCCATTCAATGTCAAGCTTCATCGCTTTAGTGATATCAACGACACTCTTTGATATTTCTTTTCCAATTCCATCACCAGGGATTAAAACAGCTTTCATTAAAATTCACCTCCCAATTCTTTAATTGCATTTAATAAACCACCGTAATTAATCATTACTTTTTCACGAGGTGATAATGTTAATTCAGCCTCGATTGAATCATTAGTAGTTTCATTAATTACTTTTACTTTACCATTATGTTCAACAACATCTTTGATATTAACGATTTTATAACTATCTTGGTCATTGAAGAAATCTTGGTCTTTAGCTTCAATAACTAAAGGTAAAATACCATTATTAATTAAATTGGAACGATGAATTCTCGCAAATGATACTGCAAAGATTGCTTTAATCTTTAAATAGTTTGGTACTAAAGCCGCATGTTCACGGGAACTTCCTTGACCATAATTATCACCACCAACGATGAATCCCCCATTATTAGCAATTGCACGATCATAGAATTCAGGATCTACTTTACTGAATGAAAATTTTGCTAAATGTGGCACATTTGAACGATATGGCAATAATTTGCTATCTGAAGGAACAATATGATCTGTCGAAATATTATCACCAACTTTTAAAACAACTTTTCCACTAATTTCATCTGTAATTTTTTCTCCACGTGGAACCGGTTTAATATTAGGTCCCATATATACTTCATTATTTTCGTCATATTCATCAATGAAGAAATTTCCATTTTTAATAAATGGGGTATTTGGCACTTCTTCTAAATACATATCATCTTCAAATTCTTCTGACATGTACCCTTTAATTGCGCTCAATGCCGCAATTTCCGGTGATACTAAGTATACGCTTGCATCATTTGTTCCTGAACGTCCCTTGAAATTACGATTAATCGTTCTTAATGAAATCCCTTTTGAGAGCGGTGCTTGACCCATTCCAATACATGGTCCACAACCACATTCAAGAATCCTTGCTCCAGCTTGAACCATATCAGCTAATGCTCCATTTTGTGAAAGCATCGCAAGAATTGAACTTGATCCTGGCGCAATAACTAAAGAAACATGATCCGCAACTTTGCGTCCTTTTAAAATCTTAGCTGCCTTCATCATGTCAGCAAAAGATGAGTTAGTACAACTTCCTATCACAACTTGATTTACTTTCATTCCTTCAAGTTCTTTTACTGGTACTACCGCATCTGGACTATGAGGCTTAGCAGTCATTGGCACTAATGCACTTAAATCAACATCTAATTCTTGATCATATGTAGCATCTTCATCAGCTTTCATTTCAATGTAATCATCTACTCGCCCTTGTTGTGCTAAATATTCTTTTGTTCTTTCATCGGTCGGGAAAACTGATGTAGTGGCTCCCAATTCAGCCCCCATATTACAAATCGTAGCACGATCAGTCAATGATAATGAAGCAACTCCATCTCCCGTATATTCAATAATCTTATTAACGCCACCCTTAACCGTTAATTGCTGAAGAATATATAAAATAATGTCTTTTGCACTTACCCATGGTGCTTTTTTTCCAGTCAAATTAACTTTAACAACACTAGGACATTGTAAGTAATATTTACCTGTTGCCATCGCTACTGCGACATCTAATCCCCCTGCCCCAATAGCAATCATACCCATTGCTCCACAAGTTGGTGTATGTGAATCTGATCCAACTAGAGTCTTTCCTGGTTTTGAGAAGTTTTCTAATTGTAATTGATGACAAACTCCATTACCTGGTTTTGAAAAAACAATCCCATGCTTTTTAGCCACACTGCGGATAAATTCATGATCATCCATATTTTCAAATCCTGTTTGTAACATGTTGTGATCAATATATGCCACTGCTTTCTCTACTGCAACATGTTTAATATTCATTGCTTCTAGTTGAAGATAAGCCATTGTACCTGTTGAATCTTGTGTTAGTGTTTGATCAATTTGAATTCCAATTTGTTCTCCTGGAACAAGATTTCCATCTTTAAGTTTACTACTTAAAATTTTGTATGCTAAATTCATACCCATCACGATATACCCCCATTATTCTTATATTGCATACAATTATACAAAAAAACAATCTTGATTACAACCCTTTGGAACAAATTTTACCACAAGATGTACTAAAAATAAAACACTTTAATAAAAATCTATTATTTACTTGATTTAATCGAGTAATTTTTAATTACACTTTTTTAATAATAAATTTGTGAATTCCTAAAATAAAATATCTACTTTTCTTCTTAAAACAAAAGCCTTACTATAAATATCAATGAAAATATGTTAGAATACATTGGGTGATAAAATATGTTAATAGAATGTTCAAATATAACAAAATCATTTCAAGGGATTCCCTTATTAAAAGATATAACCTTTAAAATTGATGATCATGATAAAGTCGCAATTATCGGAGTTAATGGTGCTGGTAAAACTACTATTCTAAAAATTATTGCGGGCGAAGAAAACTATGATAGCGGTGACCTTTTTTGTAATAAAGAATTAACACTAAGTTATTTAAAACAACAGCATGACTTAGCGATGGATAAAACAGTTTACGATGTTGGCCTTGATGTTTTTGCACCATTGATCACAATTGAAAATCGACTACGTCAATTAGAGAATGAAATGACAACTGATCATAGTGAACGTATTTTAAATGAATATGATCGTCTAACTCAATCATTTCATGATAAAGATGGATATAGTTATCCCAGTAAATTAACCGGCGTTTTAAAGGGACTGGGCTTTAGCGAAGAAGAATTCAATTTAAAAGTTTCAATGCTATCTGGTGGTCAAAAAACACGTTTAGCTCTTGCTAAAATGCTGCTTCAAGAACCAAAGCTATTGTTACTTGACGAACCTACTAACCATTTAGATAATAGTGCTATTAATTTCTTAGAAGGATATTTAAAAAATTATCCTCATGCAATCATCACAGTCAGCCATGATCGTTACTTTATTGATCAAGTTTCTAATAAAATTGTAGAAGTCGAAAATGGAAAATCCAAAAGCTATAAATGTAAATATAACGAATATTCAATTTTAAAGAAAAAGCAAAGAGCTGTTGATTTAAAACATTATTTAAATCAACAAAAAGAAATTAAAAGAATTCAAGAGAGTATCGATACACTAAAATCATATAACCGTGAAAAACAAGTTAAACGAGCCGAATCTAAAAAAAAGCAGTTAGCTAAAATTGAACGTATTGACAAGCCTGAGAACTTGCCAGATACAATCACGATTAATTTTAAACCAAAACGTGAGTCCGGTTTTGATGTTTTAAAAATAGAGAACCTAGCTGTTAAATTTGATGAAATTTTATTTAAAAACATTGATATCGATATAAAAAAACAAGAGCGTATTGCTCTTGTCGGGGATAACGGTGTGGGTAAAACAACTCTTTTTAAAACTATCCTCGATCAGCTAAATACTTATCAAGGTAAAATTAAATTTGGTAGTAAAGTAGACCTTGCTTACTATGATCAAGAACATAGCACACTAGCAATGGATAAAACTATTTTTAATGAAATTAGTGATAATTTTCCTAAGATGACTAATACCGAGATTCGCAACAGTCTTGCCTTATTTAACTTCAAAGGCGATGATGTTTTTAAAGAAATCTCTTTACTTTCTGGTGGTGAAAAAGGACGTGTTGTACTTACCGAAATATTATTAAAACAAGCAAATCTTTTAATTTTAGACGAACCAACCAACCACTTAGACATTGCTTCTAAAGAAGTTCTTGAAGATGCCTTAAACCAATTTGAAGGAACAATCTTCTTTATTAGCCATGACCGCTATTTCATTAATAAAGTAGCAACTCGTGTGATCGAATTAACGAGCACAAAAGCCATCAGTTACGATGGTAATTACGATACTTATTTAAATCATAAAAGCGTTGCTAAGCCGCTCAAAAAAGAAAATGTTGATTATCTTGATATGAAACAGCAAAATGCTCTTTATCGTAAACAGCAAAATAAAATAAAAAAGATAGAAACTAATATTTCTATACTAGAAACCAAGATCAACACTTTAACTGAACAGCTTCATAGTGAAGAAGTTCTAAATGATTATCAGAAATATAATCAGATCAATGATGAAATTTCCGAATTAGAAAATCAGTTAAATACTTTAATGGAAGAATGGGAAGCCCTGCAATAAGGGCTTTTTATATTCTTTTAACTCCAAGAATACAATAATTTTCATCTACACCTGAGCCTTCACAATCAACATACTCAACTTTTACTACACAACTGATATTTGTTTTTCCTAGTTTTCGTAAAGAAACACAATCCCCCTGCTCAATTCCCTCTTCTTTACAAACAACTAAATGGTTAATCACACCGTTACAGATTTTATCAAAATATTGGCTGTCAACCTGTAAACTACACATACTAAAACTCCTTTCAAATCTTTAAATATTGTTTATAGTGATTAGATCCATCAATTTCTTCAATTCGTATCTCAATCGTTTTTTCTAAATCCTCTACAATTGTTTTTTCATTAACCAGATTTTTTTGACTAATCCAAGACTGATATAGTGGATAAATTATAAATCTTAATGTTAAAGCAATTGATAACAATCCGAAATCTATTGATACACCTAATATTAATGGTTTAAGTAACATTCAACCATACCTCCTAGTATTGCCATTCACTCATGCTTTGATACTATCTAAATCACAATAACTAACACATATATATGCTCTAAATAATTTATTATGTCAGTTAAATAAAACATTACTACTATACTTAACCATATATTGCATTACTTTTTTGTCTAATCTAGTGGAAATAAAAATACTTTAATTCTTCAATCCAAATATTTAAATAAAAAAAGAGCAAAATAATTAAATATCCTGCTCTTTTCTATTAACCGTTTAGTAATTTTATTTAATCGATTTCTTTACCAGATCCAGCTCTTTGCTAATTTCCAATAATTCCTTAATTGCAATTTCTAGATTTTGTCTTGGGTGCTCTTCTAAGGACTTCTTAGTCGTACTAATTCTCTCGGCTATGTTTTCTAAACTTTCCATGTTAATTCTCCCTTTTTCTTTATTCTACCATTTTACTATACTCTATCATGCCATATTTTTGCAGACCATATCAGACTATGATAAATTAAAAAAATGTCCAATTTAAGCTACATTAATTTAAATTAATAATAACTTTCTTGCTCTCCATGATAATATACTTTTGATAAAGAAATATACAAAAATCTCTTACGATTACAATTATAACAAATTCATCACATTAGTCCAAGATAAAAAAATTTTTCTCTAGTTTATAAAATAAAGCAATTATTAGAATAAAATGCATATTTTTCATTTTTAAAGGTTATATTTAGCTAATATGTATTACCCTTACACTTAGTAAATCTTTGATTTTACCATCCCTCTTTAGTGCTTTTTTCATATTTTGGAAAACGGTTCCATTTACATTACTTTAAGGTATAATAAAGCCGTAAAAACAAGGAGGAAATAAAATGTTACACAAAAAACTAAAACCATTCCCAAGTGATTTTTTATGGGGAGCTTCAACATCTGCTTATCAAGTAGAAGGAGCTAACTTAATCGATGGAAAAGGACCATCTT
>Ga0129317_1000296_pt1 | contig 57509 bp, 57 predicted proteins | sample Cm1ome_FD_94430 | JGI IMG/M metagenome (GOLD analysis project Ga0129317, IMG submission 94430) | Eastern black-and-white colobus group fecal microbial communities from Wisconsin, USA - Cm1105 metagenome | ecosystem: Host-associated > Mammals > Digestive system > Large intestine > Fecal | place... | reverse complement strand
AGAAGTCACCTTGATTATAACAGAAAAGCAAAGTTTTTGCTTCAAACAACTGTGATTTGTCGGTAAAAAACAAAAGGGTGTGGAATTTAGTCTTGCACTGGAATTTACTTTTTCAAGTCAGCTTTGATAAATATAATGTTTATTATATTATTGGCAACAAAAAACGCTCCTATTATTGCGATTTGTATATAATACAAGAAATGGCAGATACTCAAAATAAATACCTGCCATTCAGAATAATATTATCAAAAGTAATTTTACTCAAACTCCAGACAGACAGTATGCCATATAAGTGAAAATCGTTGATTTTAAAGCATTTTCAGGAACTATCAACCACTAAAATCTATATGAAAAAAAATAAAAAATGCAATAAAAATGCAATCGAAGTACATCCAGATTTATAGTATAAACCAGCAAACCTCAATATCTTTCCTCTATAGACGTTCAGAAATGAGCGTCTATTTTTCTTTCATAAAATAAACAATACTATTTATACATTTAGTGTCCCGATATATGTAGCTCCATAAGCATTTGCTTTTTTATTATTTTCAAGGAATTTTACAGAATAATTTTCATTAGACACATATATATCTACAATACCGGATTCGCAATCTAGTATTATATCGCCAGCTGTATTTTGGGTAATAGTATTATAGTTAGATAAATAGTTGATTTTTTCCGATGGGGCTTCTCCTATAATTACAATTTTAGGGCTAATACTCTCCATCCATTCTTTAGGTATTTTACCACTACTTCTTCCATGATGTGGTGCAAATATTATATCGGCCTTTGGTAACTCGACAGTATCCTTTATTTTCTCCATAAAAGAATTTTCCAAATCTCCAAACCATAAAACTGTCACACCATTACTTAACGAATACTTGATGATAGGAGAAATATTATTAGGACTTTTCCCCTCCTTAGCATTAAGCAATTCAGCCTTATAATCCTCATTATCAGTAATAGGCCATAAGATATTTATTCCTGATGAACCATATTTCTTTTCTTCATCATTTTGGTTCATCCAACATCGTGAACATCCTTCATAAATATAGAAAGCTTTTTTATCAGAATCTCTTAATTCACAATATTTTTTAAAATCATCTGTTTCATCAGATTTAGTCGCTTCATTTTTTACACAGTAAAAGTTAAGGATTCCAATTTTATCATCTAGATACTTTAAACCGTGAATATGGTCTTCATCAGGATGAGTAGATATAAAACGGGTTATATCCTTATCACTTGATTCGGATATGATTTCATCAGTTATTTTTTGTTTATTTGTATCATCCATATTGCAATCAATAATAGTAAAATTACTGCTTCCATGTTTAATATAGAACATATCACCATTGCCAACTGATATAGACTTAATAATACTCATTTATTTTTCCTCCTTTTTATCAGCTATCTCAAGAGCTATTACATTATAGGCAAAGCGTTTTGCTTTAATATGTGTTGCTATATTGGTCAATATTAAAACAATTAGTAAATACACTATATACGAAGTTTCTATAGAAAACCATTTCAGCAAAAAACTTGCCATTATATACAACATTAGTATAACAAACGTGGATATATACATATCTCTCATAAGTAAGTAATTTCTATTTGATATGAAGATTACCGGATTTTCTCTATGCTTACTATATATTTTATACCATTGGCTATTTTCATAAATTCTTTTTTTTCTATCATTTGTAGGTATATTACTATATATAGCTGAAAATCTTTGTAATGCTTCCTCTGTTGTAAAGCGAATATCCTTATTCTTAGCTTTTATCTCGGTAAATATATATTCCCCTGGCAGCTTCATAAACCATAAATTGACTATTACATTTTTCAATTTATCATCCATAACTCCATCAATAACAAGTGTAAAAATATATATTACAGATGTTAATATTGAAGTTCCTATAAAAGAAACAATTCCTTTTATATAATCAATATTTTGTGGATTGGAGAAATCTATAAATCCATGAAGAAGTAAAAATAGTAATGATGTTGCAACTACATATTGTTTTAATTCATTTTCCCTGTAATCTTTAATATTATTCAAAGCACATCACTCCTATCATTTTACCGCTTAATCTACAAATATGATAACATGGAAAAATACTATTTGCAATCACCGTAGATATTTCTACCATTATACAAAGACGTTCAAAACTGGGCGTCTATTTTTTTATCCCAGAACCAGAAAGGACGTGATACCACGAAGAAATCACCACCGCCGGAGCGTTCCCCTTCGCTTCCAAACCATAACCCGAAGCCAACCATTAAACACAACATTCAGAAAGGACAGGTACATCTATATGGAATTAAAATTCGTTATTCCCAACATGGAAAAGACATTCGGTAACTTGGAGTTTGCCGGAGAAGACAAAACAGAACAGAGAAGAATCAACGGACGCATGGCGGTACTCTCCCGCAGCTTCAATCTTTATTCAGACGTACAGAGGGCAGATGATATTGTGGTTATCCTCCCTGCCGAAGCCGGAGAGAAACATTTTGACTTTGAGGAACGTGTGAAGCTCGTCAATCCCCGTATCACCGCAGAGGGCTATAAAATCGGCACAAGGGGCTTCACCAACTACATTTTGCACGCTGACGATATGGTAAAAGCGTAAGGAAAAGGAGGACATCAGACTATGAGATTAGCAAACGGAATCGTGATTGACAAGGAAGCAACATTCGGGGCATTGAAGTTTTCTGCCCTCCGCCGTGAGGTTCACCTCCAGAATGAAGACGGCTCGGTATCAGAAGAAATCAAGGAGCGTACCTATGACTTAAAATCCAGAGGACAGGGGCGTATGATTCAGGTTTCCATCCCTGCCAGCGTGCCATTAAAGGAGTTCGATTACAACGCAGAGGTGGAAATTATCCATCCTGTGGCAGATACCGTGGCAACGGCTACCTTTCAGGGAGCAGAGGTGGACTGGTACATCAAGGCGGAGGATATTGTCCTGAAAAAAGGAGCTGCCATGAATCCACAGCCGCCGAAGAAAGACGCTCCCCCTGTAAAATAACAGGAATATAAGAAGAAAGCGAAAGGAGGATTGTTCCCATGAAGCAGCTTTTCCCTCGTGGAAAACGTATCCGTCCCACGGATAAAGACCTTGTATTCCATACTGCCCTTGCCGCCCTGTTCCCTGTCTTCCTGCTGGTTGTCCTGCTGTTTCATACAGGGCAGATTGCCGGAACCAACTGGCAGGAAGTGTCCCTCTCCCAGATAACACAGGATGTAAACATCCCTTACCTGTTATTCAGTATGGGCGTGGCAGGGCTGGTGTGTCTTGCAGCAGTTCTTCTGTTCTGGCGATACCGCAGGGATGAAGTAAAGCAGCTCATTCACCGTCAAAAGCTGGCAAGGATGGTATTGGAAAACAAGTGGTATGAATCGGAACAGCGAAAGGAGGACGCTTTTTTCAAGGACTTATCTTCCAGCCGTTCCAAAGAAACCATCACTTACTTTCCCAAAATCTACTACCAGATGAAACAGGGCTTGCTCCATATCCGTGTGGAAATCACCTTGGGGAAATATCAGGAACAGCTCTTAAACTTGGAGAAAAAGCTGGAAAGCGGCTTGTACTGTGAGCTGACGGATAAGGAATTAAAAGATTCCTATGTGGAGTACACCCTGCTTTATGATACTATTGCGAACCGTATCTCTATTGAGGACGTACAGGCAAAGGACGGCAGGCTCCGGCTTATGGAAAATGTCTGGTGGGAGTATGATAAGCTCCCCCATATGCTCATTGCCGGAGGAACCGGCGGCGGAAAGACTTATTTCATCCTGACCCTCATTGAAGCCCTGCTCCGCACCAACGCCGTCCTGTTCGTGTTAGACCCGAAGAACGCCGACCTTGCGGATTTACAGGCGGTTATGCCGGATGTGTACTACAAAAAGGAAGATATGCTCGCCTGTATTGACCGTTTCTATGAAGAAATGATGAAACGCAGCGAAGACATGAAGCTCATGGAGAATTACCGGACAGGAGAAAACTACGCTTACTTGGGACTTCCGGCAAATTTCCTTATCTTTGATGAATATGTGGCATTTATGGAAATGCTCGGCACAAAGGAAAACGCCGCTGTCCTCAACAAGTTAAAACAAATCGTTATGCTTGGGCGGCAGGCTGGCTTCTTCCTGATTCTCGCCTGCCAGCGTCCAGACGCAAAGTATCTGGGGGATGGAATCCGTGACCAGTTCAATTTCCGTGTAGCTCTGGGGCGGATGTCGGAAATGGGCTATGGGATGATGTTCGGGGAAACCACAAAGGAGTTCTTCCTAAAGCAGATAAAAGGGCGTGGCTATGTGGATGTGGGAACCAGCGTTATCTCGGAATTTTATACGCCCCTTGTGCCAAAAGGACACGATTTCCTCAAGGAAATAAAAAAGCTCATAGACAGCAGGCAGGGAGTGCAGGCGGCGTGCGAAGCAAAAGCCGCAGAAACGGACTGACCTGCTGTGGCTGGTGTGCCGCAAGGCACGCCAGCATGAACCCCTCGTATCTAACAGAGGGGTACAAATCGACAGGCAACAACCAAACAACAGGGCAGAATCCCACGGTACACAAGGGATTTTCCCATATCCGGCGTGTGTCAACAAGGCTCTGAAAGTTGACATACGCTTTTTTAGACAGGAGGGATTTTCACTGAATGAAGAAACATGGGTACTGGACATCAAAGAAAAACGGGAAGTTTACGGTATCTCACAACAGAAACTTGCGTTAGCTGCCGGAATCACCCGTCCGTACCTGAGCGATATTGAAACGGGCAAGGCTCACCCATCCGAAGCATTACAGGAAACCATCACGAAAGCTCTGGAACGCTTCAATCCAGACAATCCCCTTGAAATGCTCTTTGATTATGTGCGGATTCGCTTTCCCACTACGGATGTGAAGCATATCGTGGAAGACGTGCTGCGGCTAAAGCTGCCTTACTTTATCCATGAAGACTACGGCTTCTATTCTTACACAGAGCATTACTATCTAGGTGATATTTTCGTTCTGGTATCGCCGGAACTGGAAAAAGGGGTGCTGCTGGAACTGAAAGGGCGTGGCTGCCGCCAGTTTGAAAGCTATCTGCTGGCACAGGAACGGAGCTGGTATGAGTTTTTTATGGATGTTCTCATGGAGGACGGCGTGATGAAGCGGCTTGACCTTGCCATCAATGACAAAACGGGAATCCTGAACATTCCCCATCTGACAGAGAAGTGCCGGAATGAGGAATGTATCTCGGTCTTCCGCAGCTTCAAAAGCTACCGCAGCGGCGAACTGGTACGGCGTGAGGAAAAAGAATGTATGGGGAACACCCTGTATATCGGCTCCCTCCAAAGTGAGGTGTACTTCTGCATTTATGAAAAAGACTATGAGCAGTACAAAAAGCACGATATTCCTATTGCGGACGCAGAGGTAAAGAACCGCTTTGAAATCCGGCTGAAAAATGAGCGTGCCTTTTACGCCATCCGTGACCTGTTAGAACATGACAATCCAGAACGGACAGCCTTTCAAATCATCAACCGCTATGTCCGGTTCGTGGACAGGGACGATACGAAGCCCCGTTCTGACTGGCGTATCAGTGAAGAATGGGAGTGGTTTATCGGGGAACACAGGGGAAGCCTGAAACTGACAACCAAACCGGAACCCTATTCCTTTGAACGCACCCTGCACTGGCTCTCCCATCAGGTAGCCCCCACGTTAAAGCTGGCTCTCCGTCTGGATAAGATGAACCACACCCAGATTGTCCATGACATCATCACCCATGCAAGGCTGACGGAGAAGCATGAAAAAATCCTGAAGCAGCAAGCCGCCGCTGCAAAGGAGGTGGTGCTTTAACGGCGGCAATTTTAGAACCTAAGAACTCTTACAGGAAAGAAAGGAGCTTTTATGAATTTCGGACAGAATCTTTACAACTGGTTTTTATCCAACGCCCAGTCCCTTGTGCTGCTGGCAATCGTGGTGATTGGACTGTACCTCGGATTTAAGAGGGAATTTTCCAAACTTATCGGTTTTCTGGTGGTGTCCCTTGTAGCGGTCGGTCTGGTCTTCAATGCGGACGGTGTAAAGGACATCTTACTGGAACTGTTCAATAAGATTATCGGAGCATAGGGAATCCATTTTACACTTCCGTTATGGCGCAAGCTCTGATTGCTTCATGGCGGAAGTCCACTAGGGGCTTGGGGAGCGTAACTCCCCAAAAGAAAGAAGATGTAATATGATAGTGTATGATAATTGAGATAAACTAAGAATGGTGGTATAATTTCTTTAATAGTAATTGAAAGTGGAGGAAATGTATGAAAGATTTTATTGATTTTTTGAAATTACCGCCGAACATTTTAGGAGCTTTATCTATTGCCAGTGGTACATTATTATTATTGCCTCAAAAGTTAGCCCAAAAGTTTTATATTATAAATTTTCGAGAAAAATATGGTTTTACAATAGGCATTGTTTTTGTGATTTCCACAGCTTTACTAATCGTTTTATTACTATCTAAAATTTTTCATTTCTTTTATGACAAGTATGCTTCTAAGAGATTAGGAACTGCTCAGATTAAATATTTGAAAAATATGACACCAGAACAGGTGACAATCATTCGGGAGTTTTTACGTGAACCAACTCACACCCTGCCATTACCCATGAACAATGGATTAGTAATAGAACTTCAACATTTACAAATATTAACCCCTGCCGGACAAACTCATTTAGTAAGTATGTTAGACCCACAAATCAATTATTTTTTACAACCTTGGGTAATTAAAAAAATCAATAGTGATGAAGAATTAAAGCGAATATTTTATTAGAAAAATGGCAACTGACAAACAAAGTTAGTTGCCATTTTTTGTTCTAAGAAAGGACGTGATACTGATTGAGAAAATGAGAATCTACATCCTGAACACCACACGGTTTTACCATGAAGATTTTGAGGAATATCCTGGAGCATGGTTTTCCTGCCCTGTGGATTTTGAAGAAATCAGGGAACGTCTTGGGGTTCAGAGTGAGGAAGAAATCGAAATTGAAGACTATGAGCTGCCCTTTCCATTGGAAGGCAACACAAGGCTCTGGGAAATCAACGCCCTTTGCCGGATGGTACAGGAAATGCAGGGAACGCCCCTCTATTATGAAATGGATGTGGTACAAAAGCGGTGGTTTCCCAGCTTTACGGAATTTATCGACCACAAAGACCAGATACGCTGCTATCCGGTGCAGGACGGGGAATCCCTCGCCCGTTATCTGGTGCAGGAGGTACAGCTATTTGGAGAAGTACATCCAGACCTGTTGAACCATATCGACTACGCTGCCATTGGTCGGGAACTGGAAACCAGCGAAAACTACCTGTTTACGGACAATGGTATCTTTTATTACCGCTAAAAGGAGGTGGAAGAACTTGGAGGAAATGCGGATTTACATTGCCAACTTAGGAAAATACAATGAGGGCGAACTGGTCGGGGCATGGTTCACGCCGCCTGTGGACTTTGAGGAAGTCAAGGAACGTATCGGTTTGAATGATGAATATGAGGAATACGCCATCCATGATTATGAGCTGCCTTTTGAGATTGACGAATATACCCCCATTGAGGAAGTCAACCGCCTGTGTGAAATGGTGGAGGACTTACCAGAGTACATTCAGGAGGAACTATCAGAGCTGCAATCCTACTTTGGCAGTATCGAAGAACTCTGTGAGCATGAAGACGATATTATCTGCCATTCCGGCTGTGACGATATGGCGGATGTGGCTCGCTACTATCTGGAAGAAAGCGGACAGCTTGGAGAACTTCCGGCACACTTACAAAGCTATATCGACTATGCAGCCTATGGGCGTGACATGGAATTGGAGGGAACCTTTGTTGTCACGAACCACGGCGTATATGAAATCTTACGGTAGACCCGTCTGTATCTCCTTTGGGAAATACAGGCGGATTTTTTATTCAGGGGCGGCTTTTGCTGCCCCATCTTTTAGAAAGGACAGACAACATGAAGAAAATACGAAGCTATACCAGTATCTGGTCGGTGGAAAAGGTACTCTATTCCATCAATGATTTTAAGCTGCCATTCCCCATCACATTCACACAGATGGCGTGGTTCGTGGTGTCGGTGTTTGCAGTTATGCTCTTGGGGAACCTCCCTCCCCTTTCGTTCATTGACGGGGCATTTTTGAAATACTTCGGCGTACCCTTTGCCCTCACTTGGTTCATGTGCCAGAAGACCTTTGACGGGAAAAAGCCTTATGGCTTCCTGAAATCCGTACTGGCATATCTGGTACGCCCGAAACTGACCTATGCAGGAAAGCCCGTGAAGCTGGAAAAGGAATATCCGGCACAGCCCATCACGGCAGTAAGGAGTGATATTTATGGCATATCCGATTAAATATATCGAAAATAACCTTGCGTTCAACCATGACGGGGAGTGCTTCGCTTACTATGAGCTGCTTCCCTACAACTATTCCTTTTTAAGCCCCGAACAGAAATATCAGGTACACGATTCCTTCCGGCAGCTTATCGCCCAAAACAGGGACGGGAAGATTCACGCCCTGCAAATCAGCACCGAATCCAGCATACGGGCGGCACAGGAACGCTCCAAACAGGAAGTGACAGGTAAGCTAAAGGATGTTGCCTGTGCAAAGATTGACGCACAGACCGAAGCCCTGATTTCCATGATAGGGGAAAATCAGGTGGACTACCGCTTTTTTATCGGCTTTAAGCTGCTTGTCAATGAGCAGGAAGTCACCATGAAACAGTTCCGCAGGGAAGCAAAGACCGCTGTTTCCGACTTCCTCCACGAAGTCAACCACAAGCTCATGGGGGATTTTGTTTCCATGAGCAATGAAGAAATCTGGCGGTTTCAGAAGATGGAAAAACTGCTGGAAAATAAAATCTCACGCCGCTTCAAAGTCCGGCGGCTTGATAAAGACGATTTTGGCTACCTGATTGAGCATTTATACGGGCAGACCGGAACCGCCTACGAAGATTATGAGTATTACCTGCCGAAGAAGCGATTTCAAGAGGAAACGCTGGTGAAATACTATGACCTCATCAAACCCACCCGTTGTCTGATAGAGGAAAACCAACGGTATCTGAAAATTGAACAGGAAGGCGGAACAGTATATGCCGCCTACTTTACCATCAACAGCATTGTGGGGGAACTGGACTTCCCATCCTCGGAAATCTTTTACTATCAGCAGCAGCAATTCACCTTTCCCATTGATACCTCTATGAATGTGGAGATTGTGACAAACCGGAAAGCCCTCTCCACGGTGCGGAACAAGAAAAAAGAGCTGAAAGATTTGGACAACCACGCATGGCAGAATGACAGCGAAACCAGTACAAACGTGGTGGATGCTTTAGACAGCGTGAATGAGCTGGAATCCACCTTAGACCAGAGCAAGGAATCCATGTATAAGCTGTCCTATGTGGTTCGTGTGACGGCTCCCGACTTGGAAGAACTGAAACGCCGCTGCAATGAGGTGAAAGATTTTTATGACGATTTGAACGTGAAACTGGTTCGCCCCTTTGGGGATATGCTGGGGCTGCATGGGGAATTTCTCCCTGCCAGCAAACGGTATCTGAACGATTACATCCAGTATGTCACCAGCGACTTCCTCGCTGGTCTTGGCTTCGGGGCAACCCAGATGTTAGGAGAAACGGAGGGTATTTATATCGGGTACAGCCTTGATACAGGAAGAAACGTGTACTTAAAGCCTGCCCTTGCCAGTCAGGGGGTAAAAGGCTCCGTCACCAACGCCCTTGCTGCCGCTTTTGTCGGCTCCCTCGGCGGTGGAAAATCATTCAGCAACAACATGATTGTCTATTATTCCGTATTGTTTGGGGCACAGGCACTCATTGTTGACCCGAAAGCGGAACGGGGACGCTGGAAAGAAACCCTGCCGGAAATCGCCCATGAAATCAATATCGTAAACCTGACTTCGGAGGAACAGAACAGGGGCTTACTTGACCCGTATGTGATTATGGAGAACCCAAAAGATTCTGAATCACTGGCAATCGACATCCTGACCTTTTTAACCGGCATTTCCAGCCGTGACGGGGAGAAATTCCCTGTTCTTCGGAAAGCCATCCGTGCGGTGACAAACAGTGAAGAACGGGGGCTTTTCAAAGTGATTGAGGAACTACGGGCGGAGGGAACCGCCATCAGCACCAGCATAGCCGACCATATCGAATCCTTTACAGACTATGATTTTGCACACCTGCTCTTTTCGGATGGGGACGTCACACAGTCCATCAGCCTTGAAAAGCAGCTCAACATCATTCAGGTGGCGGATTTGGTGCTGCCGGATAAGGAAACCTCGTTTGAAGAATACACCACAATGGAGCTGCTTTCCGTGGCAATGCTCATTGTAATCAGTACCTTTGCCCTCGACTTCATCCACACTGACCGCAGCGTGTTTAAGATTGTGGATTTGGATGAAGCATGGAGCTTCTTACAGGTGGCACAGGGCAAGACCCTCTCCATGAAGCTGGTTCGTGCCGGACGTGCCATGAACGCAGGCGTTTACTTTGTCACCCAGAACACGGACGATTTGCTGGATGAAAAGCTGAAAAACAATCTGGGCTTGAAATTTGCGTTCCGTTCCACAGACATCAACGAAATCAAGAAGACCCTCGCCTTTTTCGGGGTGGATTCCGAAGATGAAAACAACCAGAAGCGGCTCCGTGACTTGGAAAACGGGCAGTGCCTTATCAGTGATTTGTACGGGCGTGTGGGTGTGATACAGTTCCATCCTATCTTTGAAGACCTGTTCCACGCCTTTGATACCAGACCGCCCGTAAGAAAAGAGGTGGAGGAATGAAGATAAGAAAGCCCATCCAGCAGGGGACAGCTCTTGTCCCTTGTCGGACAAAGGGACAAAACTCTTTAAAAAAAATCGGGAGTATAGCAGGAAAAGTGCTTCTGGCACTCCTGCTCATCCTCCTATTGCTTGCAGTCTTCGGCACAGCCGCCCACGCTGCCGGACTGGTGGATGATACGGTGGACGCTGCCAACGAATACAGCAAATATCCGCTGGACAACTACCAGCTTGATTTTTATGTGGACAGCGGATGGGACTGGCTCCCGTGGAACTGGTTGGACGGTATCGGAAAACAGGTGATGTACGGGCTGTATGCCATCACAAATTTTATCTGGACAATCAGCCTGTACCTTTCCAACGCCACGGGCTATCTGATTCAGGAAGCCTACTCGCTGGACTTCATTTCCTCTACGGCTGACTCCATTGGGAAAAATATGCAGACCCTTGCAGGCGTTACCACAGGCGGCTTGTCCTCGGAGGGATTTTATATCGGGTTCCTGCTGCTTCTCATTCTTGCAGTAGGGATTTACGTTGCCTACACAGGGCTTATCAAACGGGAAACCACAAAAGCCATCCATGCCGTTGTCAACTTCGTGGTGGTGTTCGTGCTGTCCGCTGCCTTTATCGCCTATGCCCCTGATTATATCGGGAAAATCAATGAATTTTCCGCAGACATCAGCAATGCCAGCCTGACCCTTGGTACAAAGATTGTGCTGCCAAACTCGGAAAGTCAAGGAAAAGACAGTGTGGATTTGATACGGGACAGCCTGTTTTCCATTCAGGTTAAGCAGCCGTGGCTCCTGCTGCAATACGGCAACTCGGATGTGGAAAGCATTGGGGCTGACCGTGTGGAAAGCCTACTATCAACCAGTCCAGACGAAAACAACGGGCAGGACAGGGAAGAAATCGTGGTGGAGGAAATCGAAGACAGGGAAAACACGAACCTTACCATCACAAAGACCATCAACCGCTTGGGAACCGTCTTCTTCTTATTTATCTTCAATATCGGCATCTCCATTTTTGTATTCCTGCTCATGGGGATAATGATTTTCTCACAGGTACTTTTTATCATCTACGCCATGTTCCTGCCTGTGAGCTTCCTCCTTAGCATGGTTCCCTCTTTTGAGGGGATGTCAAAACGTGCCATTACAAAACTGTTCAATACCATCCTTACCAGAGCCGGAATCACCCTGATTATCACGGTAGCGTTCAGTATTTCCACCATGCTCTACAACCTGTCCGGGGAATATCCGTTCTTCCTGACGGCGTTCTTGCAGATAGTGACCTTTGCCGGAATCTATTTCAAGCTGGGGGATTTGATGGGGATGTTCTCCTTACAGAGCGGCGATTCCCAAAGCATGGGGAGCCGTATCATGCGAAGACCCCGTATGCTCATGCACGCCCATATGCACCGTTTACAGCATAAGTTAGGACGTTCTGTGGCGGCTCTTGGGGCTGGAACGGCTGCATACCACGCAGGAAAACAGGCTGGCTCAGACCAAAGAACTGCTTCCCACTCCGGCTCTTCCAAACGGACGCAGACAGACCACAGCAGACCAGACGGACAGGCAGCACCGGAACAGGAATCCGTATGGAAACGGGCTGGCTCTGCGGTAGGTGCGGTGGCAGATACCAAAGATAAGATAGCCGATACTGCCGGACAGCTTCGGGAGCAGGCAAAGGATTTGCCTGTCAATGCAAAGTACGCCCTTTACCACGGGAAAACACAGGTATCAGAGGGAGTACGGGATTTTACTTCCAGCGTGACCCAGACCCGAACTGCCAGAGCCGAACAGCTGAACGCACAGGCAGAAAGCCGCAGACAGACCATTGCAGAACGCAGGGCGGAACTGGAACAGGCAAAACAGCCGCAAAAGGCAGCTTCCGAAGCACCCAAAGGGGCGGCTCCTGTCCATGAACGCCCTGTTACTGCAAAGCAGCCGGAAGATTTCCGACATCATGCAGGAAAACCAGCCATGCAGCCAGCTTCCCCATCCATCAGGGAACGGGGACAGGTTCCTGATGGGGGAACTGTGGCAGAACGGTCTTCGGTTCCGGTGGTAAAAGCGGCTTCCATCCACCATGAACAGACACCGCCTGTAAGGGCAGAACGCCAGATAGTCCCTCCGGCTTCCCCAGACAAACCAAAGGAAAGACAAAAGACAACTACTACACCGACTGCTCCCCGTCCGGCAAGACCTGTCCAGAATGATACGGCTCCTGTGATACCGGAAAGAAAACGGGCTGCCCCTGTGGTAAAAGAATCGAACTTTACTATCCGGCGTACCACCGCCAGAAAGGAGTGGATAAAAACGGTAACAGCGGCTTCCAAACAGAAGAAAGGGGAGAAACCATGAAGTTAAGACACCTTTTCTTCGCCTGTTCCGGCGTGTTCGTGATGATGTTCTCCCTGCTCCTTTTGGTGGTGATTGTCTTCTCGGATGAGGAAGACGGCGGAAGCGGCGGAAACCTTATCTACGGGGGCGTGAGCGTATCACAGGAAGTCCTCGCCCATAAGCCTATGCTGGAAAAGTATGCAAGGGAATATGGCATAGAGGAATACTTAAATGTGCTGCTCGCCATCATTCAGGTGGAATCCGGCGGCACACTGGAAGATGTTATGCAGTCCTCGGAATCTCTGGGGCTTCCCCCGAACTCCCTTAGTACAGAGGAATCCATCAAACAGGGCTGCAAGTATTTCTCGGAACTGCTCGCAGCGGCAGAAACAAAGGGCTGTGACTTAAACAGTGTGATTCAGTCCTACAACTACGGCAGCGGTTTCCTACACTATGTGGCAGGACGTGGGAAAAAATACACCTTTGAACTGGCAGAGAGCTTCGCAAGGGACAAATCCGGCGGAAAGAAAGTCACCTACACCAACCCTGTTGCGGTAGAGAAAAACGGGGGCTGGCGGTATTCCTACGGGAATATGTTCTATGTCCTATTGGTATCGCAATATCTGACCGTGGCACAGTTTGATGATGAAACGGTACAGGCTATCATGGAGGAAGCCTTAAAGTATGAGGGCTGGACGTATGTGTACGGGGGCGATTCCCCCTCCACTTCCTTTGACTGTTCGGGACTGGTGCAGTGGTGCTATGGCAAGGCAGGAATCGCCCTGCCACGGACAGCACAGGAACAGTACAATGTGACGCAGCATATCCCCCTGTCCGAAGCAAAAGCAGGGGATTTGGTCTTTTTCCACTCCACCTACAACGCCGGAACCTACATTACCCATGTGGGGCTGTATGTGGGAAATAACCGGATGTACCATGCCGGAAATCCCATTGGCTACGCAGACCTGACAGGCTCCTACTGGCAACAGCACCTTGCCGGAGCCGGACGAATCAAACAATAAGAAAGGATGAACCGATATGATTCAGATTAGAAAAGAGGAAAACCAGAAAAAGCAGAAAGAAAAGAAGCTGAAAGTCTACAAAGTCAATACCCACAAGAAAACCGTGATTGCCCTGTGGGTGCTGCTGGCAGTGAGCTTCCTGTTTGCCGTCTATAAGAATTTCACGGCGATAGACATTCACACTGTCCATGAAACGAAAGTGATTGAGGAACAAATCCTCGACACCCACAAGATAGAAAACTTTGTGGAGAATTTCGCAGAAATCTACTATTCATGGGAACAGTCCGCCGCTTCCATTGACAACCGGACAAATGCTTTAAAAGGGTATCTCACCGGAGAGCTACAAGCCCTGAATGTAGATACCGTCCGAAAAGACATCCCCGTATCATCTGCCCTGACTGACTTCCAGATATGGGAAATCACAGAAGAAAAGGAGCAGCATTATCAAGTGACCTACACGGTGGAACAGCGTATCACAGAGGGAGAATCCAGTAAAAATGTCCGTTCCGCCTATCAGGTGACGGTCTATGTGGACAGCTCTGGAAACCTGACGATTATCCAGAATCCAACTATCACCAGTGTTCCCGTAAAATCCGGCTACACCCCAAAAGCGGTACAAAGTGACGGTACAGTGGATTCCATCACTACGGAGGAAATCAACGAATTTCTCACCACCTTTTTCAAACTGTACCCTACAGCAACCGCAAAGGAACTGACCTATTATGTGAATGAGGACGTGCTGAAACCTGTGGGGAAAGAATATGTTTTCTCCGAACTGGTGAATCCAGTCTACAACCGAAATGGAAATCAGGTGACGGCTTCCCTTGCGGTGAAATATCTGGATAACCAGACCATGACAACACAGGTATCACAGTTTAACCTTGTACTGGAAAAGAACGGGGAAAACTGGAAGATTGTAAAATAATTTTGTGTACAATAGGCAGGTAATTTTTTTGTTATCTGCCTATTTTTCTAAAGTTTGAGTTTCATTCAAATAATCTTCTCCCCATTTACATAACTCATCTAATATTGGTGTAAGACTTTTTCCAAAATCCGTCAAAGAATATTCCGTTTTGGGTGGTATTACAGGATATACTTTTCTGTTTATAAGACCGTCCTTTTCTAGTTCCCGTAATTGTTGTGCTAACATTTTATCTGTTGCCTTTGGCATTCGTTTATGCAATTCACTATATCTTAAAGTCTTTCCCATCAAGTGCCACAGAATAACAGCCTTATATTTTCCACCGATTAGCTGAATCGTTGCTTCAACCGGACAATTATATCCACTACAACTTAAGCTCATAATATCACCTTACTTTCTTTTTGGATAGTATATTCCTAAATAGTGCGTTCTTGCTCTATTTTTAGATATAGGTATAATTATAGTATAGGTTGACCTGAATCACAATACAAAGGAGATTTTGAAAATGGAATTTTTAGAACTTGCTAAAAAAAGATATTCTGTTAGAGCATATGATAACAGACCTGTTGAAAAAGAAAAACTTGATAAAATTTTAGAAGCAGCTCATGTGGCTCCGACAGCAGCTAATTTACAGCCAGTAAAATTGATTGCTGTTCAGGAAAAAGAGCAGTTAAATAAACTTGCAAAGGCAGCTAATATTTATCATGCTCCATTGGCAATTATTGTATGTGCTGACCATGAGAAAGCATGGGTGCGTCCATTTGACCAGAAACAGACCACTGATATTGACGCTTCTATCTTAACAGACCATATGATGTTACAGGCTACAGAACTTGGGCTTGGTACTGTATGGGTATGTTATTTCAAGCCAGATATTGTAAAAAAGGAGTTTCATCTTCCCGATAATTTGGAACCAGTCAATATCTTAGTTATCGGATATGGAAAAGAACCCGAAGCCAGCTCAGAACGCCATGCTGCTACCCGTATTGCCATAAATGATTTAGTATCTTATGATTACTTATAATAAGGTTATCGGAAAATACAATGGTGCATAATTTTAACCGTCATATTGGGAAAAGACATCAAAAAATGTAAATTTGAAAAGCGTGCATTTCTATCAAAGATTTGCACGCTCAAACTTTACATCAATTATATTATTTTTCTTCACTAAATATATTTCCATATTTTTGATGAACACCCAACAATAAAGTATCCATTGCATTATATAGTTCGTGCTGCACTCTTTCAGGATTTGAAAAAGCATATCTTAATTGTAAAGTAGTATAACCATGAATAAAGCCAGTAATCATATTCAAAACTTCCCTACTGCTTTCAATTTCAAGATTGTAAGGAATTATAAATGCATTAAGTAATGAAATATATTCATTATAGATTGCTGCCGTTTCCTCAGTTCCATTCCAATTAGCCCATTGGATAATTTCATAAACACCTGGATGTTCAATCATATAATTAAGATATTCAGTAGCAATAATTTTTAACGCCTTATCTCCCACATGACCTATTGCCGCTTTAACCATTCTTGCATTCATACTACGCATACCATCATGGGCAACTTCTCTAAGAAGTTCATCCAGATTTTTTATGTGGTTATATAAAGATGGAGTACGAATCTCCAATGCTTCTGCAATAACCTTTAAGGATACGTTTTGAAGTCCTTCTTTATCTGCTATATCAGCCGCAGTTTGTATAATTGTAGCTTTTGTGACTGCCATAAATTACATCTCCCTTTGTTTCTTTTATTTTAGCTAATTGCATTAGTACAGTCAATAATCAAATTAGATGAATCATTAAATCTATTGACAATAATGTTTATCTCATATAAAATACTAATTAGATTAGTTTATTTATTATTCGTATTAGTTTTTTTGGGGGGGTACATATTATGAAAAAAGCTATATTATATGTTCACGGAAAGGGAGGAACCCATACAGAAGCTGAAAATTATAAAAAAAACTGTTTAGGCTTTGATATAATCGGAATAGATTATAAATATGATGTTCCATGGTTGGTACAACAACCGCTTAAACATGCTTATGATACCGCATATAAACAATATGATAAAATTTTTATCCTTGCGAATAGCATTGGAGCCTACTTTGTAATGAACACCTTACAAAATTGTAAAATTGAAAAAGCATTATTCATATCTCCTGTGCTGGATATGGAGCAACTTATTCTAGATATGATGAACTGGGCGAATATATCAGAAAAAAAGCTCCGTGAAAAAAGCGAAATACCAACTGATTTTGGCGAAACCCTTTCATGGAAATATTTATGCTACGTTAGAGAACATCCTATAAATTGGACAATTCCAACTGAAATTCTCTACGGTGAAAATGACAATCTAATTACTAAAAAAACCATAAATATCTTTGTAGACCATCACAACGCCCACCTTACTGTAATGAAAGATGGAGAGCATTGGTTCCATACAGACAAACAACTTTTCTTTTTAGATAATTGGATGAAACAAGCACTCAAATAAATTACAATTAAACCATCCTATTCCTTTTAGAAGTTTATAAGGTAGGTGATTCTTATAGAAAAACAACAAATATGGGTACTTTGTCCTGTCTGTAACAATAAGACACGAACTAAAATACGCAAAGACACGGAACTGGTAAATTTCCCTCTCTTTTGTCCAAAATGCAAAAAAGAAAATTTAGTGACAATAAAAAACGGAATTACAGCCATTATCAAAGAGCCAGACGCTTAGACGCAGAGCCGATAATTTATAAGCTATACAGCTTATAGACTATCGGCTCATTTTAATTTCAATCTTATTCTTGTAGGCAATAGAAATTATTTATCTTCCATTTCCTTGTATTTGACAATGCCATCTGCAACGCTTTCCATGATAACAAGGTCTGCGTCTGTAAAATTGTCAATTTTGCTTTCAAGCTGTCTTCGTCTGCTGCTTTTTGCCAGACTATCAGAGGATAAAAAGAACTCATCCACTGATACATTCAGCAGAGATACAAGGTCGTAAAGCACCTGTAAACTTGGGTGCTGCCCTTTATTCTCAATGTTGGTTAAATAGCGTGGGTCAATCTCAATCATTGCTCCCACCTGTTCACGGGTCAATCCCTGTTTTTTACGGGCTTCTTTTATGGCAAGCCCAAACGCCCTGAAATCATATTTATCTTCTTTTTTACGCATAATACACCACCTCTGTACATTTTACTGTTCCTGTTGTAATAGTGACAGGTATAGAAAAACGTATTGTATAGTTGTACAGTTCCTATTATGCGTATCAAAGATAAAACTATGCTGCCGAAACGGAAATAAAAAAAACCGTTATTTGGCAGCATACTTTCCCTGCGTCAAAAATCACATCATCATTTCCAGACGACGGTTTAACAAAAGCCGCCGTCTTTTTTTGCCTGAAATATAGATGATTTTTAAAATCTACTACTTTATACAGACAACGGCTTACAGGAGGAAGCCGCTATGCAAAATATTTTCTTAAATATATCTACATTCGGTAAACCGTTAAAAAAAGCCATCCACCTACACTAGAAAAGTCTGACCCTCAATGTGGTTTTTCAGAATACATAGAAAGAACTATCGAAGCACACAAACAGAAATATCGTCTGTTTGCGTGCTTTTTTAGTTGGAAGAAAAAGTTTTTAAATTTTTCTTTTCAAAATGCAACTGCACCTCCTGTCCTGTCGGGACTAAGAGCGAAAAGGGGGAAAGAAGCAGAAATTCCTATCAACTCGCTCCCTTTCAAGGCTGGAAAGGGGGTGAGCAATGATGAAGCCATCTGAATTTCAGACAACCATAGAGAACCAGTTTGATTATATCTGTAAAGTCGCTATGGAGGATGAACGCAAAGACTATCTCAAAGCGTTGTCCAGACAGTGTAAACGGGAAACCCTGTTCTGTGATATGGACGATTACACCGTCAATCTGTTTTCTTCCGAAGACACCTATCCATCCCACTTCCATACTTTTGAAATGGATGGATTTACTGTCCGCATTGAAAACAGCCTGTTAGCCGAAGCATTAGAAAGTCTGGATGGAAAGAAACGTGACGTTATCCTGCGATATTATTTTCTTGGATTTGACGATACGGAAATCTCAAAAATTCTGGAAGTCAACCGTTCTACCATCCAGAGAAGAAGACACGCCGGACTGGAATTTATCAAAAAATTTATGGAGGACGAAGCATGACAGCAAAGCACCCTATGATTCCGTTTCCTGTGATTGTAAGAGCTACGGACGGCGATATTGAAGCAGTCAACCAGATTGTACGCCATTACAGCGGTTTTATTGCCAGCCGTTCCATGCGTCCCATGAAAGACGAATATGGAAATACCCACATGGTTGTAGATGAAACCCTACGCCGCCGGATGGAAACACGTCTGATTGCAAAGATTTTATCTTTTGAAATCAGGGAACCAAACTAGAAATAACGCTCGCCTGTGGAAGCGTGGACAAACCCATGCTTCCCAGACAGAGCTTGCCAGTCTATTAAAGTGCATTATCACCAGTGCATTTTAACAGGCTGACAAAGCCGGATTGTTCCTTGAAAAAGAAAGCGTCTAATCAACGCAGCATAAAGCAGCCGAATACGTTTCGATAGAAAGAGAGCCGTTGGGCTGGCACGCCGTAACCCACCAAAGGAGGGATGATACCGGATAGCGATTCCTGCCAGCGTTCCATAAGTAGCTTACCGCAGAGCTGCCGCCATGACCTTTCTATCGTGATAATGATACTTCCGTACAGCCTTAGTCCGTGTGATGATGTAGCACCGCTGGCAAAGGGTACGGCTGGATGAGAACCATGCAGGGGTGAGATTCCCATGAGCTTTAGCGAAAGCTGTTCGGCTTGCTTAGACACCATTTTGAATTAGAATTTTTCATTCAAAATCAAATAACTATTTGCAGGAAATACAATCTTAATATTACTTTTGCCACAAAATCTGATATAATATAGACAGATATTGAGGGTTCCATATCTGGTCTATGGAAAGGAGGAACATGATTACAGTAACAAAAAAAGACTTAATAGAACTGGGTTATGGAACTTCATTCGCAGCAGACATCATAAGAGAAGCAAAAAAACTTATGATTTCAAAAGGGCATACCTACTATCAGTCACGCAAACTGGACAGGGTTCCCAGAGAAGCTGTGGAAGAATTGCTAGGGATTACTTTTACTGATAAATCAAACTGATTGTACTTCTTGCACATTTATGTAAGGAGTGAAATCATGGCAAAAGACCCTATTAAGAAAGCAGAAAACGGAACTTATTATTTTAGAGCAAACTTAGGTTTTCATCCGATTACCGGAAAACAAATTCAGAAATACAAAAGTGGATTCAAGACAAAAAAAGAAGCCAGAGAAGCATATTCAAAACTTATGCTGACATCCACAGAGGAATTAACAGAAAAGAAACAGCAGCTATCTTTTCAACAGTTTATTGAGGAAACTTATCTTCCTTGGTATAAAACACAAGTAAAGGAAAGCACCTATCTGAACCGCCGTTCTACCATTCAGAAGCATTTTTCATACTTTTACAAAATGACGGTGGATGAGATAGAACCCATTAACGTCCAGAACTGGCAGCTTGAACTCGCAAAAGAATTTAGTCCAAACTATATCCGTATTGTACAGGGTATGCTCTCTATTGCCTTTGACAGAGCAGTTGTTCTCGGTCTTGCAAAGAAAAATCCATCACGAATGATAGGAAACATCAAGAGCAAGAAAACAAAAGTGGATTTCTGGACACTGGATGAATTTCAAAAGGTAATTTCCCTGCTCTACAAGGGAGATTATTACGAACATTACCTTTTCATTTCATACTGGCTCCTGTTTATGACCGGAATGAGAATCGGAGAAGCCGCAGCCCTGCAATGGTCGGACATCAACTTTGAAACCGGACTTTTAAGTATAACAAAAACGCTGTACTATAAAACAATGGACGAATACAAATTTGTGGAGCCAAAGACACAAGCCAGTATTCGCACTATCTATATTGACACAGATACCATCAAAGAATTGAAAGCATGGCAGGAAGTACAGCAAAAGGTTTTAAAGGGCTGCGACCTTGTACTAAGCTACAATGGGATTCCCACCAGTAAGCACACCCTCCCACGGGCATTAGAAAAACTTGCTGGATTGGCAGGCGTACACCGTATCAAGATTCATGCACTCAGACATTCCCATGCTTCCCTGCTCATCAGTATGGGTGAAAATCCTTTATTGATTAAAGAACGTCTGGGGCATGAAAAGATACAGACTACGTTAGGAACCTATGGACATTTATATCCCAACACCAACGTGGAAGTTGCCAAAAAATTAACTGGTGTTCTCACTTATACTCCGGCAACAACCAGTGTTGCCGATTACACCAGCAATCAGCATACAGCAATCTATCACAGAGCAGTTGAATAAAAAAATGCAATCAAAATGCAATTCTAAAAGGAAAGAGCCTCAAAACCCTTGAAAATAAAGGCTTTGAAGCTCTGCTCCAACTATTCAAACTCAATCGTCGCCGGCGGCTTCGGAGACATATCATAGCAAACCCGGTTCACATTCTCCACCTCGGCCAGAATCCGGTCTGTTATTACCTGGAGTACATCCCAGTCTACGCGCTCAATCGTCGCGCTCATGGCGTCGATTGTATTAATCGCGCGGATAATAACCATATATTCAAAGCTTCTCGCATTATGCTTCACTCCAACCGATTTAAAATCGGGCACAACGGTAAAATACTGCCATACCTTTTTATCAAGTCCGGCCTTCTCAAATTCCTCCCTGAGAATGGCATCCGATTCCCTGACTGCTTCCAGGCGGTCACGTGTAATTGCGCCCAGACAGCGAACGCCGAGTCCCGGTCCCGGGAAAGGCTGACGGTAAACCATGGAAGCCGGAAGTCCCAATTCCAACCCGCAGGCACGTACTTCGTCTTTAAATAACTGCTTCAGAGGCTCGACAAGCTCAAACTTCAGATCTTCTGGAAGTCCGCCCACATTGTGATGGGATTTTACCATCTTTGCAGTCTTAGTTCCGCTCTCGATGATGTCGGGATAAATCGTACCCTGTCCAAGGAAATCAATGCCCTCCAGCTGTCTTGCTTCCTCCTCGAACACACGGATAAATTCTCCCCCGATAATCTTCCTCTTCTGTTCCGGATCCGACACATTCTCAAGTTTACCCAGGAAACGTTCTGCCGCATCCACATAGATGAGATTGGCATGGAGCTGGTTGCGGAAGACTTCAATCACGCTCTCCGACTCGTTCTTTCTCATCAGTCCGTGATTTACATGAACGCATACGAGCTGCTGCCCGATGGCCTTGATAAGAAGGGCGGCAACAACGGAGGAATCTACGCCGCCGGAAAGAGCAAGCAGGACTTTCCTGTCTCCAACCTGGCTGCGAATCAGCTCTGCCTGATCCTCGATAAAGTTCTTCATATTCCAATTGGGGGCAGCTTTACATGTGTCAAACACAAACTTCTTTAAGACCTCATTTGACGGAAGCTCTGTTAACTGCTGTTCACATTTCGCAGACGGATGATCGATTGCCATCATCGGATAACCGCAATTATAAAGTTCACTGCTTACATCTACAGCCGTTCCGTCCACCACACGGTTTTCTCCGCCGTTCAGAATAATCCCTTTTACATTCTGTAAGGCCTTCAGTTCCTCCACCGTTATATCATGTGGATGAATCTCGCTGTAAACTCCCATGTCGCGTATCTGGCGGGCAATTACGGTATTCTCCGTGCTGCCCAAATCCAGAATTACAATCATATCCTGTTTCATGGTCTTTCTCCTTTGTCATATATAATATTTTTCATTGATAACATCTTATCGGCTCAGTGCGGCAAAGAATTCCGGTTCCGGTATCTTTATCCCATATCCATATTCACGCAGCACAAGCTCCTCGTCAATCCTCTCCTCAAAGATTCCGCCGGCTCTTTTAAACCCGTTTTTCAGGTAAAGATTGATCGCCGGCTTATTAATGTCCACAACAAAAAGCCTCAGATATCCGGCGCCCTGTTCTCCGGCAAGTTCCATGGCTCTCTTCAATATGTAACTGCCGAGACCTCTTCTCAAATAATCGGTATTCACTCCCAGACGGTCTATATAGAACGCTTTTGCATCTTTATTCTCCCATCTCACATAAGCCTCACCATCATTCGCATCACATAAAGCGAAAGCACCGGCTACGTCCTCATGCTCCGTCAGAACGTATAAGCGGTTCCTCTTGATATCGGTGACGAAAAACTCACATGCCGTCCGTTTTCCGCATCTTTTATTGTTTCAGCCCACGCTCGATGTATTATCGAAGTGCGGCTGCTTCCTATACGGACACGTGGTTGGCCTCATGGCAGTGGGGGATACCGACTTCTCTCCGCCCACCACTGCCGTTAAATTTGTTTCGGGCAATTCATCTCACCACATTCGAGGATGGGAGAATCCTTGCAAATATTTGTTGAATGGAATGCTTGATTTTTATTATAACTGATAATTTCCGAATAATAAACTTCTTTCCTTAGATTTCATGGAATTTTAGTAACAGCTTGTTACGGTTCAGACAAATATCCTCAATCAGGCTCTCCGACCGCCTTGTCCAGAAAAATTTCACCGTCCAGGTGCTCCAGCTCATGACAATAACATTTTGCCATTTCCCCTTCTCCGGTCAGGATGACTTCCTGCCCGTACTCATCCAGGGCCTGTACCGTCACCTTCTGCGGCCGAATGGTATTCACAAATTTTCCGGGGAAACTCAGGCAGCCCTCTATACACTCCTGTGTTCCGCTCCTTCCGATAATTTTCGGATTCACCAGCTTTAACAGTTCGCCGCAATATTCGATTACCACAAGCCGCTTCAGGATTCCTACCTGATTTGCCGCCAGCGCAGCCCCGTTCTCCGTATGACGCAGGGTATCAAGCATATCGTCCAGCATGACCCTGATTTTATCGTCTACTTCCTTCACTTCTTTACACCTTTTGCGTAATATCTCATCATCATTATATCGCATTTGTCTGATTGCCACGATTCTCCCCCCTGCTCCTGTCTGCTCTTGATTTTTTCTGACTTTCGGCAAATAAAAACACCTCTTCAATTGAATAGCCGAATATCTGTGAAATGTCATAAGCCAGCCAGATCGACGGCTCAAATTTTTCCGTCTCAATTGCATTGATTGCCTGTCTGGAAGCGCCGACCATTTCACCAAGCTGCTCCTGCGTCAGGCCCTTTTGCTCCCGCAATTCCCTTATCCTGTTTTTCACTTACAGCCTCCTTTACCATGCAGTTATCATACATTTCTTAACAACTGCTGACTGGTACATCGTATCGCAGATTTCGGCGCATACAGCGGATGACAATCAGAGCTCCCATGCACAGGAACCGGCAATACGCTATAAATAGTATAAGTTTCACTTCGTGTAATGTCAACCTTACTGTTACTGTTCACACGGTTGCGTTACGCGAGGTGTTTTCGTGCGCATTTTGCACGAAAATCCCGAGTTTTACGGCGCGAACGGCGCTTTTTTCCGTTTCTGTGCAACGCGAAGCGTGTTATTGTTCGCAGCACGCCGCTTTTTGGCGGGGTGTGAACAGTAACACCTTACTTTTTTAATCAGCAGATTTTTTTATTAAAGACTTGCAATTTTCTGCCGTATGTATTATATTAAAGCAAAGGCATAAAGAACATGTGTTCTGTTTTGAATAGGGGGAGTATTATGATAATCAGCGCCAGCAGACGAACAGATATCCCTGCATTTTTCTCCGACTGGTTCATGAACCGCATCCGGGAGCAATATGCCCTGGTAAGAAATCCGTTCAATTCGCATCAGGTCAGTAAAATCAGCTTAAATCCGGACGTTGTAGACTGTATCGTATTTTGGAGCAAAAATCCGGAACCAATGCTCACCAGACTAAATGAATTACAAAATTACACCTTTTACTTCCAATATACGCTGAACGCTTATGGAAGAGAGATTGAGATGAACCTTCCCGCCCTCAAACAGCGCATCGCAACCTTCCAGTCGTTATCAAAGATGATTGGAAAAGAGCGGATCATCTGGCGGTATGATCCCATCATTCTCAATGAAACCTATACAGCCGGCTGGCACAGCAGCGCCTTCTCGAATCTGGCCTGTCAGCTCAGCGGCTATACCGGAAAATGCACGATCAGCTTTATTGACATGTATCCCGCAATAACTAATAACGTCCGGCCGCTGGGGATCCGGGAAATACCCGGCGGCAGTATCTCCGCCCTGGCCAGAAATCTGTCTTCCATTGCCGCATCCTGCGGCCTTGCAATAGATACTTGTGCGGAAAAAATTGATTTGTCCGATTGCAATATCCGGCACGGCTGCTGTATCGACGGCGAACTGATCGCAAAGCTTGCCGGCTGCCCGGTCAACACACAAAAGGATAAGAACCAGCGTCCCGAGTGCCGGTGTGCCGCTAGCATAGACCTCGGATTTTACAATACCTGCCGCAATGGCTGTTTCTATTGTTATGCCAATCACAGCCGACGGCAGATGGAGGAACGATGCCGGTCCTATGACAGCACTTCTCCTCTGCTCTGCAGCCAACTCTCAGAAGATGACCGGATCTATGAACGCAAAACCGGAAGTCTTAAAAATATACAGTATGATTTATTTAGCATACCTGCGCCCTGACCGGCTTTCCCACAGTTCACTGCCGTGGTCATAGTGAATACAGTACGCCAGCATGTTCTGCGTTGTACCGGAAAATAACACGTAAAAAAGAACCATCCTGCCATTTCATAAAAGCAGTTTGGTTCTTTCCTGCCAGATATTATCAAGATATCTCTTACATCAGACCACCCTTCTTACTTCAGTCTATTTTTCCGCTTCGGACCATTATTTCTTATCCAGTCCGGAAACATCGTTTAACAAAATTCCACAATAAGTCTGCTCCGCTTCGCGTACATGCTCATAAAGCAGATCAGGCACACGATCGAACTCTTCGTTCAGCAAAGCATCGATTATCTCAATATGGCCGTTCGCCCCGCTGATGGAACGCTGCTTTAAATAAAATTCCTGGGTGCGGATTCTCTGAAACTGGTCGGACACATAGGATAACAGCTTATTTACATGGCGTTTGCTGCAGGCCTCGTAGAGATATTTATGAAAATCATAATCCAGGGTACGCAGCATATCGTAATCCTGATTTTGAAGCGCCTGCTCAATTCTGCTTCGGAAATCTGAAAGTATCTCTTTATTATAACAGTGCAGATACGGCTTAAGAAGCAACGGCTCCATCACTTTCCGAATTTGAATCAGTTCAATGATAGTCTGAAGCGACAAATCCGAGACTATAATCCCCCTCTGCGGCAGAGACATAACCAGCCCCTCCCATTCCAGCTTGACAAGCGCTTCGCGAACCGGTGTCCGGCTGACTTTCAGGTCCTCGCATATTTTTTTTTCATCCAGATAAGCGTTAGGTAAAATTTCATTATTTATGATCTTGTATTTCAGGTCCTGGTAAACCTGATTTGTTAAATTATCTTTTTTAGACATGGCAATCAGCTCCTGAAAATCATTATATCATGTTCACTGCGTTCACATGAGTCTCCGACGGAAAATAGCGCCAGTTTTCTGCAGTGAACGCAGAAACTGTATTGCGCAGATATAAAGCCCGCTCTGCCGACATTATATCATAGGCTGCACTTAAAGAACAGATACTATTTCATTTTTAGGCTTAACCGGATGCTTGCTGGTACTGTTCACACCTCGCTGAACACAACCGTGTAAACAGTAACGCTTGCTGCCTGATTTAAAAATATAATAAAAAACACTTGAAATCCGTTTTTTCTTGTCGTATACTAATTTGTATACAAATATAAATACATAATGTATACAAACTTGAATAGTAACTGTCTTACCACAAACGAAAGGAGAAAAGTAAATTGCCGAAACACCTGTATTCCCTGGTGCATCTCACCAATATCAACTGTCCGCCGCCACAATTCATCTATACGGCGGCAAAAGCCGGCTATGATGCGGTGAGCCTGCGAACAATTCCCCTGGGACTGCCGGGAGAATCCCCCTATAACCTGGCCCAAAACCCGCAGTTGATGCGGGAGACCCGGCAGGCTTTGTCGGAAACCGGCATCCGATACACTGATACGGAAATTGCCCGTATCGCGGATAACATCGATGTCAAAGACCACGAGCCTGCAATGGCGGCCGCCGCTGAAATGGGTGTCACACACGTCCTCACCAATATCTGGATTCAGGACAAAGAATGCTATACGGAACAATTTATCAGGCTTTGCGAGCTGGCTGCGCAATATGGACAGGATGTGAATGTTGAGTTCGTCACCTGGGCCAGCGTGTCCAACCTCAGACAGACAAAGGAATTGCTGCTGGCCTCCGGCCGGAAGAATGTAGGAATTGTCGTCGATACTCTGCATTTTTACCGTTCCCGCATAACACTGAGCGAACTGGAGGACTGTCCCAAAGAATGGTTCCATTATGCGCATCTTTGCGATTGCGGGGCGGAAATACCGACGGAGGTGGAGGCGCTGGTCCATACCGGACGGGCGGAGCGTCTTTACCCCGGCGAAGGAGCCGTACCAATTCAAGATATTATTTCCCACATTCCAAACCAGGATATCATATACGGTCTGGAAGTCCCCCACGCAGGCCGCCTGAGCGAGCTTGGATTTGAGGAATATGCCCGCCGGGTATTGAAAGCGGCAAAAGCCTGCATGTCGGAAGATTAGAAATTAAACAAAAAGAACGGAGAGACAGAATATGGAACGTTACACTGACAAAATAGTTATGATTACCGGCGCCGGTGATGTTGCTCTGGCCATAGCAGAGCGCATGCTGGGCGAAGGAGCCAGGATTGCTTTCACAGATTTTTCCGAAACGGCTCTGACTGCCGCGGTGAATGAGATGACAGCCTCCGGCTTCGGAGAGGACAGAGTGATGACCGTACAATGCGACGTGCGCAGCCAGGATGCCTGTGACGCTGCTGTTACCGCAATTACAGCCAGATGGGGCAGGATTGACACAATGGTTGCCACTGCCGGCATTATCCGGCATCTGCCTATCGACCAGATGAGTGAAAAAGACTGGCAGGACGTCATTGACATCAATCTGAGCGGAGTTTTCCGCGCCTGCAAGGCAGTCGTTCCCGGTATGAAAGAAAAACGGTACGGCCGTATTGTCATCATTTCCTCCATCGGCGGCCGCACCGGCCGCAATGTGGGCGTAAATTATGCTGCAAGCAAGGCCGGAGTCAATGGAATTGCCATGAATCTGGGCTATTGCCTGGCCCCATGGAATATTACGGTAAACACGGTCGCTCCCGGCCCTCTGAAAGGACGGATGTTTTCCTCCATGCCCCAGGAACAGCAGGACAGCCTGGCTGCCGGGATTCCGCTGGGACATGTGGGCGAGCTGAGTGATGTCGCAGCCGCGGCTGCCTATCTGGGCAGCGACGACGCCGCATGGACCACCGGCGAAGTATTGGACGTTAACGGAGGACTGCAGTTTTAATTGGAACTACATAATTGAAACCGATTAATCAAATTTAGATAAAAAATATACATTTGATTTTTGTTTGCGCAGCAAACTTATATTTAAGATAAGAAAGGAAAAAGATAACCATGAAAAAAATAATTGCAATGATCATGACCGGCGCCATAGCCCTCTCACTGACTGCCTGCAGCAATTCGTCCGGCTCCGCCCCGTCCCCTTCTTCCAACGGAACATCCTCCGGCAACACGGCCGGTGCTGCCACTGATAAAGCTGCCTCCGATATTGACACCTCAGAATACGGGAATCTGGATCCCGTCGAACTGGTCCTGGCAGACTCTGCCGCAAAAGGCGCCGCCGGCTCCACCTTTGATGAGCTGGTAGCGATAAAGGTTTCTGAAATCACAGGCGGCCAGCTGACAATAGACACCCACCTGAACGGGGAGCTTGGAAATGATACCGATCTTCTCCGCCAGATGCAGAACGGCGATATTGATATTGTCGGCTGTCAGATCGCTCCCATGGTATCTTTTATCCCGGAGCTGGCCATATTCGACCTTCCTATGGTCTTTGCAAAACACGACGGAGATAAAATTGACGCAGTGTTAAATGGTGATTCCAAAACCCGAGCCACACTCGATACCGCTTATGAGACAGCGGGCATGCATCTGCTGGGTGTTCTGCAAAACGCCACCTACCGTCTGACTACGGCAAATGTGAACCTGGAAACACTGGGCGATTTCAAAGCGCTGCAGATCCGCACCATGGAAAACAGCAACCATATGGCATTCTGGACGGCCATCGGAGCCGAGCCGACGCCTCTTGCATGGGCTGAGGTTTATTTTGCTCTCCAAAGCGGAACCATTGACGCACAGGAAAATGCAGCCGATACAATTGTGGGCGCCAATTTAAGTGAAGTCCAGAGCTGCCTTGCATGCACCAACCACATTCTGTATGCGAACCAGATCTGCATCAACAAAGCCTCCTGGGATGCCTTAGATCCGGCTTACCAGTCTGCCCTTGAGCAGGCTGTCACAGAAGCAATGGCGGAAATGCGCACCCAGTTATCCGATATTGACCGTGAAAACAAGAAAATTCTGGAAGACGGGGGTATGACGATTATTAACTATGACGATTCCTTCTTTGACGAGATTCTGGCGCTGGACGGAGTCCGGACCTTATACGACCAGATCGACCAAAACACCAACGGCCTGGCACAGATTCTCCAGGATGAATTGACCCAGTAAACGGTGCGCCGGAAAGCAGCAGACTTTCCGGCTCTTCCGCCCGCCTTAGGCAATAACAGGCTCCGGGAAGCGGCGTTGACAAAGCACCGGCCGGGACTTATGATAATAATAAAACAAAACCGGGGAGCCGCCTATGATTACGAGAGAAGACAGACAGCCGTTTCATGATACCTGTCGTATTTTAGATAAAGCCGATGATTTTATCTATGTTCTGCCCCATCCCGGGCTGCTGGAATGGATATCAAATTATACTATTACATTTCCAAACGGTAACATCATATCTGATGACTACACCGTAATGCCGCATGGCAGTGCAACATTGGTATTTACATTTGACGGGAACAATTTATGCAGCAATTTATTCGGTCCCATTACAAAGCCCCGTATGATCGGCAGGCAGGCTAACCAAAACGATATGCTGTTTATTATTGAATTTCAACCAGCCGGTTTGCATGCGTTTACAGGCGTTGATCAAAGAGAGCTGTCTGATCAGACCCTCCCCTTTTCATTCATAAATCCCGTGTTAAACAAGAAGATAATGGAAACGCTGGATTCTGTACACAGTATGCATGAACTGGTTATCCATATCGACCATATACTCCTCTCCTGCCTGCCCCTAACCCGTCCCGGTGAACTGCATTTGTCTGTGGAGAGTATTATAAGAAACAGCGGAAACATCTCTGTAAAAGAGTTATCGGAGGCTGTTTATTACAGCGAACGTCATCTGAACCGGATTTTCAGCCGTTATTTGGGAATGAATACTAAAACCTTTTCCAGACTGGTCCGGATAAACAAAGCAGTCCGGCTTCTCCAGAATCCCGGAACCAGCATCTCCTCCGTCTGCTATTCGGCCGGTTTTTATGATTTGTCTCACTTCATTCATGATTTCAAAGACGTCACCGGAATTACTCCTTTGGATTATCGGCATAAGATGTCCGATTTTTACAGTGAGATTGCCAAATTCTGATGTACAATGGAGGAAATCAAAGCAGAAGGAGTGTGGCATATGAAATACTGCGGTACATTAATCTCCGTATCCGATATGACGAGAGCCAGGAATTTTTACGAACAGGTAATGGAACAAAAGGTAATGTTAGATTTGGGCGTCCACGTTTCATTTGAAAACGCCTTTTCGCTCCAGTCCAATTATGAAGAGCTGGTCGGCGTGAAACTGGAAGCACAACGGAAACCAGATAATTTTCAACTCTATTTTGAGGTGGATGATTTAGAGCGGTGGGAAGCAAAGCTGAAGTCCACAGAGGGGATCGAGTTTATTCACGAAATCAAAGAATACCCATGGGGACAGCGTGTTTTCCGCTTCTATGACTATGATAAGTTTATTGTGGAGGTTGCGGAAAGCATGAAAAGCGTTGCAATGCGTTACCTGGCCCAGGGGCTTTCCGTGGAAGAAACAGCAAAATGTGCGATGCTGCCGATTGAGGTTGTAAAACAGTTTCAATCATAATTTATAATTGGCTCACAGCATACAAAACAGTGTGCAGGAACAAATCACAGAAAACCGTCCGGCAGCTCCGTCTGGCTTTCTGTGATTTGTTTCATTCCTTATTTGGATCTATTTTCGAAATCAATCAACTCCCGTATGTCCGTTATTTCCAATGCCTCAGCGATTTTGGACAAGTGTTCAAAGTTTATGACCGTCCGGGCCCCACGCACAATATCGCTGATGGTGGACTCGCGTATTCCTGATACCTCCGCCAGCTTTTTTTGCGTTATTTTACGTTCCTCCAATATTTCCTTTACTTTAAGTTTTACCTGATAACTCATATGTCTCACTCCCGTCTCTTTGCCAATTCCACTTTCATATATGCCAAATCCCAGATATTTGTATCTTTTCCCACCGCATTGGGATTGTCTCCAATGGATGAGGCAAAATTCATTATACTGCTTGTCAGCTCTTTTTTACAGTCATTCCAGATATCCTCCGGTCTGATGCCGTTTCTCCACTCGTATTTATCGGTCTCCTCATTATACTGCAAATAAGAGCGGAATGCAGCAACTACAGGATACATAAAACCGTCAGGAATTTTATATTTCAAATCATGCATCCCGAATTTGCTTTTTCCCACCGTAGAATCATCCTTGTGGCCTGAGTATTTTTTTCTTCCATACCGTCCCCCTGCCGAATTATATGCGTCGGCAAATTCCATTTCAATCTGATCATATAAATCGAAAATATCCGGCATCACATTGACGAATTTACGGTAAAACTCCGGATCCTGCAAATACAATTCGAGCATTTTTGCTTTTGACGAATAAGCCTGCATCGGATGCGTCTGCGCATCATATTTCTCAATATTAAACATATTTATGATTGCCACAACTTCCCTCGCATCTATCATCTTCAGGTTTTCCCTGTCTCATCAACGGATACCTGATTCTGCTTAAATGCTATCCTGTCAAAGAAAGGCATGCCTTCCAGTCCCTCTTTAATCGGGTCAAACTTCCGTGCCAGTTCCGCCATGGATTTCTCATCCACCTGCACTGAGGTGTTCCTCGCTTCTGCAAGATTTTCGATAATCCCTTCCACACCGGTCATCACCTCAAACTGCACATACTGGTTTAACTTTTCCCCCTGATACTCACAGATGATTCTGTATGTATGGCCGCCGTCTATGTTGCCGTGGCATAATGTATTGTCAAAGTAAACCGTCACTTCTGCTCTCTCCGGATCGTATTCCAGTTTGGATGCCGACAGGATGATTCCACGATTCTTGAGATAAAAATTGCCGTCATTGCTCAGGAGAGATTCCGTGATTGCCTTCGCAACACTGGATGTCAGTTTCTGGTTCCTGGGGTTTGTCGCCATCGGTATCCCCAGAGGCACATCATCTACTTTCACATAGAAGATGTATTTCTTCGAATCATTGTTCCCGACGGGGTTTAAAAGTACCTGAAATGAGTTTGCCTTGACCGGCATTGTTTTCTTTAGCATAGAGCCTCCTTCTCTGCACCGGATGGACCGGCAGAGTTTTATTTATATGTTTCCTATACGCATTTCGTTATTTCATAATAACGCAATATCGTTATTTTGTCAATTAATTTCTCCACTATAATCAGAAAATAATAAAATGCTTGACATTAACTCCCGCCACTACTATAATCCAAATTGCAAGGGAGTTCTCGTAAGAGGGCTGAGAGGAGGGTGTATTCCCTCGACCTCACCTGATTTGGATAATGCCAACGTAGGGATGCAACGACAATCTACATTTTTACGACTTTCAGAAAATCTGTCGGCAGTGTGCCGCGGGTTTTAACGGAAACCGGTGGATGTAACCGCAAAGTCAGAGCCATTCTCTTGCAGGAGGATGGCTTTTTTATTTAACAGGAAAATTCCCCTGTTAAATAAAAACCGCTCCGCGGAGGATCGCACTGCGGCGGTAGGGCATTATGTCGCCGAAGCGCCCCGCCGCAGGCGGAGAATCCCACGAGCGGGATTCTTTCTTGTTTAACAGGAAAATTCCCCTGTTAAATAAAAACCGCTCCGCGGCACTACTCGCGGGGTTCGTACTTGTCGTTAAAATCTCCTTTGTAAACAAGGAAAAGAAGGAGGAATAATCAATGAATCAACAATCACAATCTTTATCCCCGGCGCGCAGCAGAAAGTGTGCTGTCTACAGGATGGTGCTTGCGGCGATGTTCGCCTGTCTCGCCTTTGTGCTGAATACCTTCGTGTATTTTCCTGCCATGGCCCCGTTCCAGCACTTCGTTGATGTGATTGCCGCCGTGACACTGGGCCCCTGGTACGCCTGTGCCGCTGCATTTATCTGCGGAATACTCCGGATGCTCTCCGGCCGTACGGTTCAGGCTGTCACCGGGGCCGTCTTTGGTCCCATTCTGGGCGGACTGCTCTACCGGAGATTCCACAGTCTTTGGGCCGCTGCCCTGGGTGAAGTGATCGGCACCGGATTCTTCGGCGCCATCGCATCCTACCCGCTGATGAAGTGGTTCTACGGACTGGATGCCGGGTCACCTTATTATTACATACCGTTTTATACCCCATCTGCCGTCATGGGTGCAGCCATGGGCGTCGCAGTACTTCTGATTCTACGCCGTGCCGGAGTATTCAGCCGGATGCTGCAGGAACTGAACCAATAGCAGAAACCGAACCAATAGCAGACACTGAACTAATAAAAGGAGAATATAATGGAAAAGTTTGAAGCGGCGCTGCGCCGGGTCCGGGAGCGGACCCCTCTGGTACAGTGCATCACCAATTTTGTCACTGTGAACGACTGTGCCAACATCCTGCTGGCCTCCGGAGCTTCCCCTACCATGGCCCACGACATCCGTGAAGCAGCAGAAGCAGTCACCGGGGCCGACGCTCTGGTATGCAACATGGGAGCGATTGAAGACACGGATGCCATGATACTGGCCGGAAAACAGGCCAATCGGCTTGGTAAACCCGTTATCTTAGATCCGGTAGCCGCCGGAGGGACTGCGCTTCGCCGGGAATCCGCCGGACGGCTTCTCTCCGAAATCCATTTCGCCGTCATCCGCGGAAATGCCTCGGAGATTCGCGGCCTTGCCGGAGAAACGGCAGCCGGCAGCGGCGTGGATGCAAGTGTCTTAGATGTCGTTACCGAAGAAAATCTTCTGTCGTCTCTGGAAATGGTTCGTTCCTTTTCGCAGCGCACAGGCTCCGTAATTGCCGTTTCGGGAGCCATCGATATCATTTCCGACGGGAATAACGCCATGGCACTGCGGGGCGGCTGCGCCACCATGGCGCGTATCACGGGCAGCGGCTGTATGCTGACCACTCTGATCGGCGCATTCTGCGGGGCAATGCCGGACGATTTTTATACCGCCTCCTGCGCCGCCATGGCCGCCATGAATGTGTGCGGCGAGCTGGCGGAAAAACGCCGTCTCACCAATGGTACGGGCAATGCTACGTTCCGCACCGATCTCATCGACGCAGTATTTAATCTCACTGAACAACAATTAACGGAGGGTGTACGCTATGAAATTTACTAAAGAAGAAATCCGCAAATCCTTGCTGCTCTATGCCGTCACGGACCGCATGTGGCTCAATGAGGGAGAAACCCTGATCTCTGTGGCGGAGGAAGTTTTAAAAAACGGGGCAACCTTTCTGCAAATCCGTGAAAAGGCTCTGAATGAGGACGACTTTGAAGCAGAGGCAGAGGCGCTGCACGCCCTCTGTGCGAAATACCGCGTTCCTTTTGTCGTCAACGACAGCGTTGAAATTGCCCTCCGATGTAACGCCGACGGTGTCCATGTGGGGCAGTCCGATATTAAAGGACGCGATATCCGGGCGCTGATTGGTCCCGATGCTATTCTGGGCATCTCCGCCGGAACAGTGCAGGAGGCTGAAGCGGCAGAAGCGGCCGGGGCCGACTATATCGGAGTAGGTGCGGTTTTCACCACCGGGACAAAAAAAGACGCACGCTCTCTGACCATGGAACAGCTTCGCGCCATCCGTAATGCAGTCTCCATTCCCATCGTGGCAATCGGCGGAATCAATTCCGGAAACATCATGCGGCTGTCTGGCAGCGGCGTGGACGGAGTTGCCGTAGTTTCCGCCATCTTCGCCGCACCGCATCCCGGGGTTGCGACGGCCGGGATGCTTAAACTGGCAGAAGAAATGCTCTCTGCTAAGACAGTCAGAGGAGAAGGTAATGAATAAACGCTTCGCTATTTTTGATATGGACGGCACTCTTGTTGATTCCATGGCATTCTGGCAGCGGCTCGGGAGGGAGTTTCTTGCCTCACAAAACATTACAGAGCGGGTAGATGAGGTTCTGGAACGAATTATTCCCATGACCATGACAGAATCCGCAGCCTTATTCATTCAGGAATTTGGTCTGTCGCGAACACAGGAAGACCTGGCCGCAGAGATGAATGCCATCATGGAACGCCACTATCGTTCTGATATTCCGCTTAAACCCGGTGTTCCGGAATATCTGAATATGCTCCGGAGTAACGGAGTGAAAATGTGCGTCGCCTCTGCCACTCCGGTTCATCTGATACACGCCTGTCTGACACGCCTTGGCGTGGCGGAGTATTTCAGCTTCCTGATTTCCTGTGATGAAGCCGGCGCCGGAAAAGACAGGCCCGGGGTCTATCTCCTCGCCTCAGAAAAATTAGAGGCCGCCCCTCAGGAAACCGCTGTCTATGAAGACGCCCTCTACGCCGCTAAAACAGCTAAAAAGGCCGGATTTTATACAATAGGTGTCTATGACAAATGTGCCGCTGAAAACTGGGAGGCATTGAAAGCCCTTTCAGATGAAACAATCCGGGACTGGAAAGAGCCTGTTAATCAATATAACAACAAATAAGGAGGGAAAAATAATGAGTGCAAGCATTGCAATTCAGGTACTGCCCAAGGCAGAAAACGACACCGAACTGGTAAGGATCGTGGATGAGGTCATCGCCTATATCAAAAGCTGCGGTCTGCGCTGTGAAGTAGGCCCCTTTGAAACCACAATCGAGGGTGACAGCTACGACCAGCTCATGGATATTGTAAAGGAATGCCAGCATGTAGCCGTCCGTGCCGGTGCAGAAAAAGTGTCCGCCTATATAAAGGTGGTATATCAGCCGGAGGGCCAAATCCTGACCATCGACCAGAAAATCACCAAACACCGTTAACATGGAGCCGGTTAAATTACGGCTTAAAAGCACATATAAGCATGATGAAGAAAGGGAATCTTTATGAAAACAGCCTTGACGATAGCCGGAAGTGATTCCAGCGGAGGCGCCGGTATTCAGGCCGATATCAAGACCATGACGGCCAACGGCATCTATGCCATGAGCGCCATCACAGCTCTGACCGCCCAGAACACCACCGGTGTCACCGGTATCTTTGATGTAACTCCTGCATTTTTAGCCGCCCAGCTCGACGCCGTATTTACCGACATACGCCCGGATGCGGTAAAAATCGGCATGGTTTCTTCCGCAGAGCTTATCGAGGTTATTGCAGAAAAACTGACACAGTATGGGGCCGGTCACATAGTGGTCGATCCGGTGATGATGTCCACTTCCGGTTCCAAACTCCTCAAGGACAACGCGATCGATGTTCTGAAGGCAAAACTGCTTCCCCTGGCTGAGATTGTGACGCCGAATATCCCGGAGACCGAACTGCTATCAGACACTGCAATCCGCGATGACAAGGATATGGAAAAAGCCGCGCAGATAATCAGCGGGCGGTACGGCTGCACCGTACTCTGCAAAGGCGGCCACAATTTAAACGACGCCAACGACCTGCTGTATATGAACGGTGAAAAACACTGGTTTTATGGACGCAGAATCGATAATCCCAACACCCATGGAACCGGATGCACCCTTTCCAGCGCTATTGCTTCCAATCTGGCAAAAGGAATGGAACTGACTGCGGCGGTGGAACGGGCAAAAGAATATATCTCCGGCGCTTTGGCAGATATGCTGGATTTGGGCAGGGGACAGGGACCTATGAACCATCTGTTTGAATTAAAAGGGGAATTTGTAGTGTAGATTTTAATATTTTGGCGTAGAAGTTATGTTACTGTCCACAGAACTGCGCTTTTCAGCTGGGCTGTGAACAGTAACGATTTCATCACACTTGCAACAGACTTTGCCATACTTTAAAGAGCCTTAGTGACTTTAAAAATTTTTTGTGGTATAGTAAACTTCCACTTTTATGAAAAGGAGTTGATAATATATGCCACAGATGAACAAAGGCGGTAAATTTATTTTTGGAAAGTCACTGATACGAGAGGACTTAACGATACATCTTCCACTGCAGGCACTCACTGAATACAACGCCACAGCAGAGGGAAAAGTCTATCTTTTTACCGGAAGCAAAATTACCGGCGGTTTCTGAGTGACAAGGAAGAGTTTGTTAGAACCATCAAAATTGGGACACATTCTTTCTGCTAATCCGGCTTTACTGAATTACCAGACTTCGGAGGGCGAGTTTATCAAATACAAAGGACGGTCATATTGCTGGGTAAGTATTTCCAGAACTGGTATAATTCAGTTAAATCAGAATATAATTGATTTTCTTAATCTGGAAATTGGAATGGAGCTGTTATCTATCCGAAGCAGCGATATTGCTTTCACAATGGGTGCCAAAGGACCGCTATTAGAAAAGGCAGAAAACTATGATGGAGAAATCAAAATATATTAAAAACAGGTATCACGTAACATCCGGTATTACTCAAATAAATGTAAAGGTGCAATTGAAGAATCACCTTTTGTCCAGATTAAAATAGACTTTTTTATTTCACTTTTTTAAACGTTTCGATGTGGAAATATGTTGTTTTTGGTTTGTTTCTCTCCTTATTCCCCCCTAGAGTGATCGACTAAACTAAAAGACAGATACAAAAACAGAGCCGGCATGATCTTAATTCCTGTCGGCTCTGCGAACTTCTTATTTTATTCTATTTTCGGCCGGATAACAGATACGGAACCGGAGACTAGAGATACCTCTACTCAAATTCTATCGTAGCCGGCGGCTTCCCGGTACAATCATACAGTACCCTGTTGACCCCCTTCACTTCGTTCACAATCCTGCTCGTCACCTTGCCCAGAACCTCCCAGGGAAGCTCAGCCGATTCGGCAGTCATGAAATCCGACGTTAAAACTGCCCTGAGGGCAATCGCGTAATCATAGGTTCTCTCGTCACCCATACAGCCAACAGAGCGCATATTGGTGATCGCCGCAAAATACTGGCCCAAATCGCCTGCGATGCCTGCCTTATCGATTTCCTCACGGTAAATCGCGTCAGCGTCCTGAACAATTCTCACCTTTTCCGGTGTTACATCACCGATAATTCTCACACCGAGTCCGGGTCCCGGGAACGGCTGACGGAACACAAGTCTCTCCGGAATCCCCAGTTCCAGCCCTGCCTTTCTTACCTCATCCTTGAACAGCATGCGGAGCGGTTCAATGATCTCTTTAAAATCAACATGCTCCGGGAGGCCTCCCACATTGTGGTGGGACTTGATTACCGCCGATTTGCCGAGGCCGGATTCGATGACATCCGGGTAAATTGTCCCCTGGACCAGAAAATCCACCTTACCGATTTTTTTCGCCTCTTCCTCGAACACGCGGATAAATTCTTCTCCTATAATTTTACGTTTCTGTTCCGGATCCGATACCCCGGCCAGCTTCTCATAGAAACGCTCCTGGGCATTCACACGCACGAAGTTTAAATCGTACTGTCCTTCCGGTCCGAATATCGCCTCAACCTCATCTCCCTCATTCTTACGGAGCAGGCCGTGATCGACAAATACGCAGGTTAACTGTTTGCCAATCGCTTTAGCCATCATTACGGCAGCCACGGAGGAGTCCACGCCGCCCGACAGTGCGCAGAGCGCACGGCCGCTTCCGACCTTCTCACGGATTTCACCGATCGTTCTCTCTACGAACGCATCCATCTTCCATTCGCCCGTACATTTGCAGACATTATATACAAAGTTAGAAAGCATCTTCGTACCTTCCTGTGTATGCATAACCTCGGGATGGAACTGGACGGCGTACCAGTTATTTTCCTCACACTCCATGGCCGCAACCGGGCAGACAGGAGTTGTGCCGGTAATCTTGAATCCTTCCGGCGCTTTTTCAATATAATCCGTATGGCTCATCCAGCAGATCGTCTTTGGTGAGACGCCCTCAAACAGCTTGGAAGCCGTATCTACTTCCACCTCTGTCTTACCGTACTCGCTGACAGGAGCCGTTGCCACCTTGCCCCCGAGCAGATGCGCCGTGAGCTGCGCGCCATAGCAGATTCCCAAAATCGGAATACCCAGTTCAAAAATTTCCTTTGGACAGCTGGCAGAGTCTTCCCCGTACACACTGTTCGGTCCGCCGGTAAAAATGATTCCTTTCGGGTTCATTTCCTTAATCTGTTCCAGCGGCATATTGTATGAATGTACTTCACAATACACGTTGCATTCTCTGACTCTTCTGGCAATAAGCTGGTTATACTGGCCGCCAAAGTCCAATACAATAATCATCTCTTTTTCCACGAGTATTCCTCCTAATAATTTCCGTTGGTGAATTTAAATAATGTTAGTGAATCTAAACAATGACCTCAAATTCATAATCATACAGCAGTGTCCTGCCGTAACTATTATCGGCAAAATTGCCATAAATTATAAACTCAGGCCAATTCTCTACAAAGCCGGTCAAACACCTGCCATAACGGCAGTTACATTTCCCGCCTTTAAGCGTACTCTTTATTATAAAATAATGACGGTATATTGACAAGAAGTTTTTTCACGGTTTTACGCCATTTTTCGCCCTATATTTTGTATCTTTGCAACAGTATGGAAAAAATGTCAAACAGCCTCATGCCGGCCTCCGATACCTTAAAGGGCAGAGACAAGCCTGTTTCTGTTCACACGCCTGCCAAAACGCGGCTGGGCTGCGAACAGAAACCAAACCTTGCTTCTGCCCTGATAACTCGTTTTCCGTCCCCGATTGGAGGGTGTCGTGAGGGGAAAATCCGGCCGGAATGAATTGCTGCGGGGACCGTTTGCGCTCTTTGGAGTGCGCAGCGGTTCTAAGCTCGTGAGGAACCTCGCTAAGCACCGGCGGACTCCCATGTCCCCTCCGCAATTGATTCCGCCTACTTCCCCCGGGACGAAAGACTCATATACACACCCCGCCACCCCGTCCGCTGGCCGTACCGGCAGCGTCCTCACCTGCTTAACTAGTTGACATTGCTGTCTGAACCGTTACACTGAAACTACAAGATAAAACCGAGGGTCCATCACTCCATCTCCAAATACTTCTTCACATACTGTCCCGTATAAGATATATCGCTCTTAGCGACCTCCTCCGGCGTTCCCCGGGCAATCACCGTGCCGCCCTTGTCACCGCCTTCCGGTCCGATATCAATCAGATAATCCGCCGTCTTAATCACATCCAGGTTATGTTCAATGACAACGACCGTATTGCCGCCGTCCGACAGTCTGCGCAGAATCTCGATCAGCTTATGGACATCGGCAAAATGCAGTCCCGTCGTCGGCTCATCCAGAATGTAGATCGTCTTTCCGGTTCCTCTCTTGCTCAGCTCCGTCGCCAGCTTGATACGCTGTGCCTCACCGCCCGATAATTCCGTGGACGGCTGCCCCAGGCGGATATAGGAAAGCCCCACATCGTAAAGCGTCTCTATCTTGCGGTAAATCGACGGTACATTCTCGAAAAATTTAAGCGCCTCCTCCACCGTCATGTTCAGAACGTCATAGATGCTCTTTCCCTTGTATTTAACGTCCAGCGTTTCTCTGTTATACCGCTTGCCTCCGCAAACCTCACACGGAACATAGACATCGGGAAGGAAATGCATCTCAATCTTGATAATTCCGTCACCGGTACAGGCCTCACAGCGGCCGCCCTTTTTATTAAAGCTGAAGCGCCCCTTATTATAACCCTTGGCTTTCGCATCGGATGTTGAGGCAAATAAATCACGAATCAAATCAAAGGCACCCGTGTAGGTTGCAGGGTTGGATCGCGGCGTACGGCCAATCGGAGACTGGTCGATCGCGATAATCTTATCAAGCTGCTCCACACCCTCAATCTTCTTATGCCTGCCTGGTATTGTGTGCGCGCGGTTCAGCTTCTTGGCGAGCGCCTTATATAGAATCTCATTCACCAGAGAGCTTTTCCCCGAACCTGATACTCCTGTCACACAGGTCATGACACCGAGCGGGAAGGAGACGTCAATATTCTTCAGGTTATTCTCCGCCGCCCCCTTTACCGTCAGCCAGCCGGTGGGCGTCCTGCGCTCCTTCGGGACGGGTATCCTCTCGCGGCCGCTCAGGTAAGCTCCCGTGATGGATTCCTTACATGCCATAATCTCATCGGCCGTTCCCACCGCAACAACATGGCCTCCATGTTCTCCGGCTCCCGGCCCGATATCCACGATACAGTCGGCCGCACGCATGGTATCTTCATCATGCTCCACCACAAGAACGGAATTGCCGAGATCCCTCAGATGCAGAAGCGTCTGCAGCAGCTTGTCATTATCCCTCTGGTGAAGTCCGATACTCGGCTCGTCCAGAATATAGGCAACACCGACCAGGCCGGAACCAATCTGGGTAGCAAGACGGATACGCTGCGCCTCGCCGCCGGACAGAGTGCCGGTAGCCCTGGACAGGGACAGATAATCAAGGCCCACATTAATCAGGAAAGACACCCTCGCCTTGATCTCCTTCAAAATCGGGGCGCCAATCGTCTCCTGCATCGTCGTAAGCTGAAGCTCGTCCAGAAATTCCCTGTACTTCACAATCGACATATTCGTCGCTTCGTAAATATTCTTATCTCCGACCGTAACGGCCAGTGCTTCCGGCTTCAGACGCTGGCCATGGCAGGCAGGGCAGGGTGTAATTCTCATATATGTCTCGTACTCCGCCTTCATGGATTCGGAAAATGTTTCCCTGTACTTCTTGTTCATGTTCTGTATCAGGCCTTCAAAGGCTATATCGTAAATGCCCTCCCCCCTCTGGCCCTTATAGCGGACTTTTACAATCTTTCCGCCGGTTCCCCCAATCAGGATGTCATGAACCTCCTTTGGGTATTCCTCAAACGGTGTGTCGAGGCTGAAATGGTATTCCTCCGCCAGCGCTTCCAGAATCGCTCCGCTGAAGCTGCCCTTGTCGCAACAGGACTGCCATCCCATCGCGACGATGGCGCCCTGTTTGATGCTGAGGCTCTTATCCGGTATCATCAGGTCTTCGTCAAATTCCATCTTATATCCCAGGCCATAGCAGTCCGGGCAGGCTCCGAAGGGATTATTAAAGGAAAAGCTTCTCGGCTCCACCTCGTCCACACTGATTCCGCAGTCCGGGCAGGAAAAGCTCTGGCTGAACATAATCGGTTCCTGGCCGAAAACATCTACCATCATCAGCCCGCCGGTCAGCCCCATAACCGTGTCTATGGAGTCGGAAAGCCGCTTCTCGATTCCCTCCTTCACCACCAGACGGTCAACCACTATCTCTATATTATGTTTGATATTTTTCTCCAGATCGATGGATTCCGTCAGCTCATATAGGTTCCCATCGATTCTGACACGCACGTAGCCGCTCTTCTTCGCCTGTTCCAGGACTTTCTCGTGGCGTCCCTTCCGTCCTCTTACAATCGGGGCCAGAAGCTGTATCCTGGTCTTCTCAGGAAGCGCCATAATCTGATCCACCATCTGATCCACGGTCTGCTTCTTGATCTCACGGCCGCACTTGGGACAATGGGGGATACCAATCCTTGCGTACAGAAGACGCATATAATCATAAATTTCCGTAACCGTCCCAACGGTGGAACGCGGGTTCCGGTTGGTGGACTTCTGGTCAATGGAGATGGCCGGGGAAAGCCCCTCTATGCTCTCCACATCCGGCTTCTCCATCTGGCCCAGGAACTGCCTTGCGTAGGAGGAGAGGGACTCCATGTACCGTCTCTGCCCTTCCGCATAAATCGTATCAAAAGCCAGTGATGATTTACCCGATCCCGACAATCCCGTCAGAACCACCAGCTCATTTCTCGGAATATCCAGTGAAACATTTTTCAGATTGTGCTCATTGGCACCACGGATTTTAATATATTGCTTCGCCATTTTTCTAACTCCTGTGTATACAGAACAGGTTCCATCCATACACTTCCGGCAGTGGGGAACCGTTCCGTTTCATTCAGCATTTTATCTGCTTCCTCTTATTGTTTTAACCTGTCTTAGCTATCCCAGTATATCATATCCGGCTGCGTTTTGCAAACATTTGTTCGGCACATTTTTCCGAATTTTATTGGTTTATTTGGCACGTTATTGGCGATTATGGGAATAACTAAGAAAAAATCCTTTTACAGGCTCCGGAATGGCTACCCCCGGAGTGTAAAAGGATTTCTTTCATTCTTATTTCTTTTCTTTCACCTGATATTACCGCTCTTCCCGGAAATAATTCATGCCGAGATGCGCCGGAATATGGCCGCCCTTATTCTTCCTCATGGAAGAGATGACAAGGACAAGAGCCGTAATCAAGAACGGCAGCGCGTCGAAGAATGCGGTCGGGATTGCATACGTATTCTTCGGTACGTAATATTTCAGTACCCGGAGCGCTCCGAAGATAAAGGAACCGTAAATTACATTCACCGGCTTCCAGGAAGCAAAGATAACGAGCGCTACGGAAATCCATCCCAGCCCCGCCACGCTGTCTCTCAGCCAGACGCCGCTGTTGATAATCATGGAGCAGTACGCCCCGCCGATTCCGCAGATAGCGCCGGAAAGCAGAATGTTGATATAGCGCCATTTTGTAACCTCAATACCGGCCGCGTCGGCGGCTCCCGGATTCTCCCCGATTGCCTGCACATTCAGGCCTACCTGGGTTTTGTACAGATAGATGCTTGCCAGGACGGCAATGACAAGCCCCAGATATACAAACGGATTGTAGGAAAACAGCAGCTCTCCCACCACCGGAATATCACTCAGCCCGGGAATATTAATATTTCTCATCTGAGCCGTGATTGTCTCCGGAAGCTTCAGCGTCCCTCCCTCGGAGCGCTCCAGCATAAACACGCCGATAAAATTGGAAAGCCCGACGCCGAAAATCGTCATGGTAAGACCTGTAACATTCTGGTTTGCCATAAAGGTAACGGTCAGAACTCCGTAAATCAGCGCGCCGAACATGCCTGCAGCCGCAGAGGCCAGAATTGCAACCAGAAAATTATCGGACAGATAACCTGCCATAAACCCGGCACAGGCGCCCAGGGACATCATACCCTCCACACCGAGATTCAGATGCCCTACTTTTTCACTTAAAATCTCTCCAACCGTGCCAAAAAGGAACGGAGTTCCCGCCAGTACCGCTGCCACAAGAAATTTAATTAAGATGTCTCCGCTCATGCCCCGGCACCTCCTTTCCCTCTCATCACAAATTTATACCGTATGAACAGCTCGCATCCCAGAATGAAGAACAGGATAATTCCCTGAAGCACGTCCGCACTGTCTGAGGACAGACCGAAGGAAGACTGCACAACGCTGCTGCCCTTTTCCAGAATGCTGAACAGAACCGTGACAATCAGAATTGCCGGCGGGTTGAGCTGTGCCAGCCATGCCACAATAATTGCGGTAAAGCCAACGCCTCCGGCCACGGCCGTCGTCAGCGTGACGTCTGAACCGGTTGCCTGAACCATTCCGCCGATACCGCATACGGCTCCGGAGAGGAACATCGTGCGAAGAATCACCTTTCTTACATTCATCCCCGCATACCGGGCAGTCTCCTGGCTCTCGCCCACCACGCCGATTTCATATCCCTGTTTGGAATATTTCATATAAACAAATACCAGTACAAGCAGCACAAGGGCAATAATCCAGCCGAACTGGATACCAAACACTTTGTCAAGAGCCGCATTCTTATCAAATCTGGCTATCTTTGCATATCCCTGTGAACCGGGATCGCGCCACGGCCCCTCTCTCAGGAACACGATAATATTGAGGGCTATATAATTCAACATCAATGTGAACAGAGTCTCGTTCGTATCGTATTTTGTCTTGAACCAGGCCGGAATCAGGCCCCAAAGTCCGCCCCCCACGGCTCCTGCGATGAACATGACAATCACCAGCACCCAGTGGTTCCATCCGGAATGAAACAGTGCAAAATAAGACGCGCAGATGCCGCCTGCAATAATCTGTCCCTCCGCGCCGATGTTCCAGAACTTCATCTTAAACGCCAGCGTTACTCCCAGCGACGCGATCAACAGCGGAATCGCAATTTTCACTGTCGCCTGGATGGCCATCCCGCTTCTGAGAGCACCAGTAATAATTGTTTTATAAATGACAAATGGATTCTGTCCGATTATCAGGATAAAAAGCCCGCCGGCCACCAGCGCCAGCAGAATCGCTTCCAGACGCAGGATAAATGTCTCCCTGCTGCCCAGCTCCGCTTTTTTCACTACACGGATTAACGGCTCATTCATGCTTTTTCCTCCTCTTCTGAAATAGGTTCCGGTATTTTATCTTGATCCGCCGAAAGCTCTTGTCCGGATGTCTCTTTCATCGCCTCAGCAGCCTCGGCGCCTGTCATCATCAGACCGATTTGCTCCTTTGTCACCGTCTTCGCATCGACCACTCCGGTTACTTTGCCGTGACAGAGTACCATCAGACGGTCGGACAGTTCCAGAAGCACATCCAGATCCTCACCGATATATATAACGGCGACTCCCTTTTTCTTCTGCTCATTCAGAAGATCATAGATTGTATAGGAGGAGTTGATATCAAGTCCTCTCACCGGATAGGCGGTGATTAATACCTGGGGACTTGACTCGATCTCACGCCCCAGAAGCACCTTCTGGACGTTGCCTCCCGACATCAGGCGGACCGGCGTATCCACTCCGGGCGTCACGATTGCCAGCTTCTCCACCAGCTTCTGCGCCAGCTCCCTGGCAGGCTTTCGTTCCACAAAGGGGCCTTTCCCCTCCGTGTAAGACTTCAGGAGCATATTATCCACCATGCCCATGGATGCCACAAGCCCCATGCCGAGCCTGTCTTCCGGGACAAAGCTCATACTGATTCCAAGCTTTATGATCTCCGCCGGAGTCTTGCCCACGATGTTTTCCTTATGATACAGGATCGCTCCTTTTTTGGCAGTCATCAGGCCGGTCAGCGTCTCGCAGAGTTCCTTCTGCCCGCTTCCCGCCACGCCGGCCACTCCCAGGATTTCCCCTGTCTTAATCTCAAAGGATACATCATCAAGCGCTATAGAACCGTCGCTTTTATCTACAGTCAAATCCACAACCTTTAGTATTGTATCGCGTTTTTCCATCTCAGGGCGCTCGATGTTTAAGCTGACCGGACGGCCCACCATAAGCTCCGTCAGCTTTTTCTCGTTACACTCGCTTGTATTCACCGTATCAATACTCCGGCCTTTTCTCAGAATTGTCACCCGGTCGCTGATGGAAAGCACCTCATGGAGCTTGTGCGTAATAATAATGATGGCACAGCCCTGTTCCTTCATCTTGCGGAGGATGGCAAATAATTTATCCGTCTCCTGCGGAGTCAGAACCGCAGTCGGCTCGTCCAGAATCAGAATCTGGGCTCCTCTATATAATACCTTTAAAATCTCAACCGTCTGCTTCTCACTGACAGACATATCGAAAATTTTCTTTTCAGGTTCGATTTCGAGTCCAAAAGACCGGCTGATCTGCTCAATCTTTTCTTTTAAAGCTTTTCTTCCCAGCCGCTTTCCGCCGGTCCCCAATACAATGTTGTCCATCGCGCTGAATACATCCACCAGTTTGAAATGCTGATGAATCATTCCTATCCCCAGGTTTCTGGAATCCACAGGCGAATTGATCGCCACCTCTTTTCCGCCCACCAGGATCGAACCGGAATCAGGATGATAGATGCCGGAAATCATATTCATAAGCGTTGTCTTACCGGAGCCGTTCTCCCCAAGAAGAGCCATAATTTCCCCGTATTTTACCGACAGGTCGATTTTATCATTGGCGACCACGCTTCCGAATACCTTTGTAATCTGTCTGCACTCAATGGCATACTGCTCTGTCATTTCTTCACCTCTTGTTTCGTTACAATTCACAGCCCCGCCAAAAATGCGTCTCTGCGAACAGTAATATGCTGCGCGATGCCCGCGGGACAGTCGCTGTAAATAGTAACCGTGATTCGGACGGCGTCAAAAAAGGGATGCCGCAAAATGAGAATTTATGTAATTCACCATTTTTAAGCATCCCTCATCTTTCAGCCTGTTTTAGTGGTATTATCTCATTCTGATAACATTATTTCTCAACAACGTTCTTGAAATACCAGTGAATGTTTCCTGTAATATCCGCGTCAGACATATGCTCGCCCTCTGTGCCCACGGTTGTACCGTCGTTGCACTCGATTACGCCGTCAAATACGTCCCATTCGCCGGAAACAATCTTAGCTTTTGCTTCTTCGATCTTCTCTGCTGTGCCTTCTGCACAAAGATCGGATAATGGAGCCAGGTCCACAAGACCTTCTTTTAAACCGCCGAAGTAATTCTCGCCTGTCCATGTCCCGTCAACGAGGCTCTGAACGGCTGATGTATAATATGCGCCCCAGTTCCATACGGTGGAAGTAAGAACTGCCTTAGGGGCATCCTTGCTCATGTCGGAGTTGTAACCAACGCCGTATACTCCGTTTTCCTCAGCCGCAAGCTGTGGGTTGGGTGTATCACAGTGCTGTCCGATTACGTCGCAGCCTTCATTAATTAAAGCTACGGCAGCCTGTTTCTCACCTTCCGGATCATACCAGCTGTTGGTTGTCTTGATATATACGGTCGCATCCGGATTTACAGAGTAAACACCCATGGCAAATGCATTGCATCCGCCTGTAACCTCTGCGTTGTCCTTGCCCCAGGCGCCTACATAACCAATCTTGTTGGACTCTGTCTTAAGGCCTGCTGCAATACCGGATAAGTATCTGGACTGGTAAATTCTTCCGAAGTAGTTATTGAAGTTAACGCCGTTTGATTTATATCCTGTACCATGGGAGAAGATAACCTCCGGGAACTCGTCTGCAAGCGCTTCGCATGCATCCATGTAACCCCAGCTTGTGGCGAAGATAATCTGGCATCCTTCTTCCACGCACTCTCTCATAGCCGTCTCAATTGCAGTCTGATCATCATCCGCTACATTGTTCTTGCGGATAATCTGGCTGTCTTCCAGACCTACTGCTTCCTGCATGGCAACAATGCCAAGATCATGTGCATAAGAATAACCGGAGCCGTCTGCCGGGTTTCCGATATGGATTACGCCGACCTTCAAATCTTCCTTCGGGATTGCCGGCATAACACCCTCTGCCGCCTTAGCCTCTCCTGTCTCTGCTCCTGCTTCTGCTGTCTCTCCGGCTGCTTCTGCCGCTGATTCGGTCTGTGCTGCGGTTGTTTCCTTGCCGGATGAAGATGAACATCCTGTGCAGAGGGAAAGTGCCATAGCTGCTGACAGTACCACGCTTAATACTTTTTTCATTTCTTTCCTCCTCAATAAAAATAAATGAATGTCAATACTGAACAATTATTACATTTTCTCCTAAGTTTTGCAAGAGATTTCACGGAATTTGTCGAGTTTTTTTCATATAACTTGTTTTAACGGCATAAGCCCCGCTTTACCGGGATTGCGGCTCTTCCGAACATTGATAACAACGATAACCTGCACGCTCCGGGTACAGGTAACCGCCTCCAATAAAAAGGGGAGGCTGCTTTACGGGAAATAAAGCAGCCTCTATATGGCACAAATAAAGAATTGTTATCTGAAATTCAAAAATCCGGTCCGGCTATTCTATCGGTTTTTCAGGCCGGATATGGCAAAGCCTCAAAAAAGCCTCCATAGCCTTTGTCATATATCTTCCTTTTTTGCGGGTCATAAAAATTTCCCTGCGCGCCAGAGGGTCTCCGATTTTATAATAAATCAGGGCATCCGTATCGGATACAAGGCTCAAAAGGCTGTTTCGGATAAACGCAATGCCGGAACCGGATTTCGCGACATAAAATGATGTCATAATCTGATCCAGGAATAACTCCACCTTAGGTTCAAAACCGGCATTCCTGCAAATCCCCCTGCTGCGCATACAAATATCGTTTTCCTCTTTTAAAAAGATAAACGGACAGTCCCGGAATGCCTGCATCGGCACCGGCTGTACATCTTTCCCCCTGAACGCGCCGTCCCTGGCCTGCGCAAATGCCATCTGAAAGCTCCGCAGCTTTTTATTTACTTCAAATTCAGCCGGGACGGCCAGAATTATCTGTTCATAGTCGTAGAGATACCGTTCCACCTCATCCCCGGCCGGAATTGCCGTCTCAAGCAAAAGGTCAATCGAATCATCCAGGAGTCCTGCCCGGAGTTCCCTGATATTCCCCTCATGGATTTCCACCGATACGCCCGGATACTTATTCTTAAACCGTTTCAAAAGTCCCGCCAGAAGGTAAGCACAGAAAAAAGAAGAACTGCCTACCGAAAGATGTCCCGTGTTCAAATCCGCCATATCTTTGAAATATGCGTCCATATTCTTCTCAAGACGCATAAACTGTTCCGCGCATTTGATATAATACTCCCCCTCTTTCGTCACGGTAAGGGGGATTGTGCTTCTGTCAAATATCTGGCAGCCGATTTTGGCCTCCGCTTTTCTCACCATGGCGCTTACAGCCGATTGGCTCACAAACAGTTTCTGCGCCGCTTTTGAAAAACTCTTTTCCTGATATACCAGATAAACATATTCCATCTCAACTGACGCCATTGCCTCCCCCTTATCCTTTCACTCCCGGTATCAATCCGCCTGTCCGGTTCTTTGTTCTGACTATCCCAGACTGTAGAATATCGGTCCGCTGGGTCCCAGCGGAATTTTAAACAATACAAACACAATTAAAATGACGCTCCACGCAATTCCCATGACCAGTGAATAGGGCAGCATATTTGAAAACAGGGTTCCCCATCCCGCCTTCTTATCGTATTTCTGCACGTACGATAAAAGAATCATCACATATGGGAACAGAGGAGAAAGCACGTTTGTAATTGAGTCTCCGATTCGGTATGACATCTGCGTAACAGAGGGATGGAGGCCCAGAATCATGAACATCGGAACGAAAATCGGAGCCATGATTGCCCATTTTGCCGATGCACTGCCTATGAACAGGTTGATAATCCCCGAAACAATAATCAGTCCGATAATTAAGCCGATACCCGTGATGCCCGTATTCTCAAGAAACTCGGCGCCTTTAACGGCAAATACGGTAGCCAGATTGCTCTGTGAAAACCAGGAGGTAAACTGTGCCGAGACAAATACAAGCACAATATAACCGCCCATATCCTTCATCGCAGCTATCAGCATATTGACAATATCCTTACTGCTTTTTACCGTGCCTGCCACTCTGCCGTACACAACAGCCGGAACAAAGAACATGATGGTTACAATACTGATAATCCCCTTCATAAGCGGTGAATTATTGCTCATAATCGACCCTGTTTCCGGATCCGCCAGGAATGCATCCGGTCCGATGCAAAGAGCCACGATTGCCAGACAGATTGCGATAAAACAGACACCTGCCCATTTTATTCCCTTTTTCTCCTCCGGCGCAAGATTGGCATCATGCTCCAGGCGGACATCGCCTTTATATTCCCCTAATCTTGGCTCTACAATTTTATCAGTTGTGATTACGCCTGTAAATAATAAAATAAAGGTAGAGATAATGAGGAAATAATAGTTCATTGCAATATTGCCGCTGAATCCCGGATCGATACTCTGGGCGGCCGATATGGTAAACGTTCCGGCCAGAACATCGCTCATGGAGATCAGAAGATTAGCCGCCATACCCGTCGATACGGACGCATATGCCGCAAAAATACCCACAAGAGGGTTTCTCCCCACGGAAAGAAACAGCAGGGCCGCAAGTGGCGGCAGGACAATCCATCCGGCATCTCCGGCCTGGTTTGCCATGATGCCTGCAAACACGACAATAACGGTTACGGTTCTGCCGCTGGCCCTGGCGCCCGCCAGCCGGACCATCGAGGTAAGCCAGCCGCTTTTTTCTGCAAGGCCGCAGCCCAGCATTATAGTCAGCACGGCTCCCAGTGGTGCAAATCCCAGGAAATTACTTGGGAAGTTGATTAATATTTTTTGGAGATTTGCGATTGTTAGCAGGTTAACCGCGGTAATCGTCTCCCCCGTACCGGGATGGACCACGCTGGCTCCGGCAGTAAAATACGAAATAATTAACAGAAGAACGCAGAGAAATGCAAACAGTACAACCGGATCAGGCAGCCTGTTTCCTGCCTTTTCTATTTTTGCAAGGATCCTGATATACATTGGTTCCCTGTCTTTCTCACTCTTTATTCCTGCATTTTCATTCATGATGTTCCCCTCCTCATTAAAATGACGCTTATCCGTTTTCTATTCGAAGTACGGCCTTACCCCTTCAGCCGTTTTCATTCACATTCCTTCGAAAAAATCCGGAACCCTTCTCTTATTCCATCCATATCAAAACCGGACATCAGCATAAGAATCAGAAGCAGTCTTGCTTTTCTTCCGTCCAGAAAGCCGGAACTGATAAGCCCTTTGGAAAGCAGAGACGTCTCCGAACCTGGGTAGCCTGCATAAGTTCCGGTGAGCATGTCCCCCCGGCCGATTCTGGATGCCAGAACTACCGGCATTTTATCCGCAAGCTGTTTCAGTGTCTCCACCAGCTCCGATGGCGTGTGGCCTCCTCCCATCGCTTCCAGAACCAGGCCGTCTATTTTGCAGTCTAGCGCACACTTTAGCAGTTTCCCGTCATCTCCGACAGGAACGGCGTAAATTGGAACGGATACAGGCTGATCCGGTCTTTTCCCATCCACATTCCACTTATTTATTGCAAGTCCGGGGATTCTTCTTTGCAGCGGCTTCATACGGATGCTTGGCTTTCCTTCCGCCAGATACCCGAGAGGTCCGCATTCTGCCGCAAAAGCCTCGGTACTCTGTGGATGAATTTTTCTCACATATAAAGCCGGGTAAATTGCATCATTAAAAACCACCATCACGCCGAGTTCTCTGCACCGGCTGCAGGAGACGGTCCGGATTGCCGCCAGAAGATTGGCCGGCCCGTCTGCTCCCCTCATGTCGGGATTTCGCATTGCGCCTGTCACGGCCACCGGTTTTTCTGAATCCAGCAGCATCTCCAAAGCAAAGGCTGTCTCCTCGATTGTGTCCGTCCCCTGGACCACCACCACGCCCTCTGTCTCCCCCTCTAACAAGGACTGGATTTCGGCCGCTAACCCGATGATATCGCTTATCACCATCGAAGAACTTGATTTTTGCCTGAACGCCTTCACCGTAATATCGGCTTCTTTTTTCACCTCATCAAGTGAATCTATAAAACCTGTCAGATCCCCTATTTGAGGAACCCCGTTTTTCCATGTATAGGCAATCGTCCCTCCCAAAGTCAAAACACTGATATTTTTCAACACATTCCTCTCCTTTACTGTCACTGAGTATTTATTTTGCCGTCCGCTCTCCGTATAATGCGCTGCGCTGCGTATCCGCAATCTGATAGTTAAGCTGCATTTCCTGCGCTGTTTTCACCCCGGCTTTCGTGGTTAGAAACGTTCCTCCGCTCCCCGTTACCCGGCCGTGATCCATAATTCTTTTTCCGCCGGCAAAGCTCATTGCCGCGTCAAGACGTTTCATATCCAATACCGTTATATCGGCATCTGCTCCGATTCCCAGATTTCCTTTTTGGTGCAGCCCGAACGTCTCCGCCGGATTGACCGAGCATTTTTCCACAATCTCTTTCAGTGACAAATATCCAAGCCGGTAAAACGGGAGTAATTTCTGTACCAGTCCGTTTCTGGGAAATCCTCCGCCATCTGTCGCCGCCAGCTCGATTAAGGGGGAGCCGCCAGGTATCCTGCGCTCTGTCAGGCAAGCCGACGCAACCGGGGCCAGATTGGCGGGAAAGCTCACATTTATGTTGGTGTCGCGGCCGGACCAGTATTGGAATGCATCCTCTTTATTTAATAGTACGTTTTCCTCTTTCAGGGATGCAATTGCACAAACGGTTCCGTCCTTCATCGCTTTCGCCAGTCCTGCCTGGGTAGACTCGTAACCAAACATCTTCAGGCAATTGACGGTGATAGCGTCGCAGGGTATTCCATTCCTGCATGCACCGCTGGTTCCGTTGTTTACAGCCATGTGGGAATCCGAAATAATATTCGGATTTTCTCTGAGCATCTGAAATGCGTCTCTCAATTCTTCCAGGTAATGATACCGGTTTCCACGGCAGTAGGCATTAATGTGGGCCATCAGAAGCCTCTGTCCCCGCGCAAATTCAACCGCTTCCTGTAAGCCGTATATATCGCTTCTCTGCTGCGTACTCCCTGCATGGCAGGCTATCATTACTTTTTTAGCATTTGCTTCCTCCACACACAGCCTGGAAGACTCCGGGGTAAGAGGATAATGGCCGCCGAGGATTTTAAGTCCCAGAGAGCCGTTTTTCAGGGATTGCTCCAGAAACCTTCTGACCTGCGTTCTGGAGGGCGACTGTCCAACCTCTCCGGGAAGCACTGCGTCGATACAGCCAACGTTCATTCCGCATCCGTGTGATGAAATCTGGGACGAGATATCGGTCACAGGCCCCGCGTAATCAATAATCGTCGTCACTCCGGTTTTGGCCGCCATATAATACCCGACTCTGCCGCCCAGCAGCTTTGTTACATGCACATGCATGTCGATGACTCCCGGAATCACCGTCAGGCCGGAAACATCGTATGTCTCTTCTCCATGCGGCAGTTCTTTTTCCAGTTCCGCTATCCTGCCTTCTCTTATCCCTATATCAAGACGCTCATCCACATGGTGAACCGGGTCAAATACACGGCCGCCTTTTAATACAACGTCAAATCTCATCTGTTCCTCCGTTCATACCGTCCCGCAGCGCGCTTTGCAGGGACAGGCTCTATTACGCTTCTATACTGAAACTTTCTTTTTCCATCCGTTCTCATGAGGGATGTATTTATTATAACGATTTTCCGGCAGGATATAAAATGTCATAAATACATTCATATAAGTTAGAAACCGCTGTTTATACCTGATTTCTGTTTATGCCCCTTACTCCAGGGCAGAACGATAACCTGCACGCTCCGCGCACAGGTTACCGCCATCAATGAAAATACCCTGGCGGCAATTTAATTCTGCCACCAGGGTATAAGTACATTTTAATATTCATTCAGAGGACAATATTTTATCATTTGGGGACTCTGCATCTAAGCTTCGCAGGTGTCTTTAAGATTCAATCTCCGAGACAATTTCCGCCGTACCAACGGCTCCGGCTTTTTCGTTGAGTATCTCCATAAATTCTTCACCTGTAATCGTCTCTTTTTCCAGGAGATAATCGGCCAGTTCGTGGAGTTTTTTCTCATTTCCCATCAAGATTGATTTTGCCTTCTCATAGGCATCTTTGACCATCTCTATTACTTCATTGTCAATTCTTGATGCAGTTTCCGCAGAACAGGCCAGCGAAGCATCTCCGCCCAGATACGCATTATTCACCGTCTCCAGAGCTACCATGCCGAACTGTTCGCTCATACCATACCGTGTGACCATGGCTCTTGCTATCTTTGTTGCCTGTTCGATATCATTGGATGCGCCGGTCGTAATGGAATGAAAGATCAACTCCTCCGCTGCCCGGCCGCCTGTCAGTGTCACAATCTTATTAAACGCCTCGTCTTTGCTCATCAAAAATCTCTGATCTGCCTCTACCTGCATTGTATATCCGAGCGCACCCGATGTTCTCGGTATAATTGTAATTTTATGAACCGGAGCTGAATGGCTCTGTAAAGCCGCTACTAAGGCATGACCAACTTCATGGTAGGATACAATCTTTTTCTCATCCGTTGAGACGCCGGCGTCTTTTCTCTGATATCCTGCAATTACCGTCTCCACACTTTCTTCCAGATCGGCCTGCGATACGGTCTTCCTTCCCATCCTGACCGCCCTCAGGGCCGCCTCATTAATAATATTGGCAAGCTCCGCTCCGCTGGCACCGCTGGTGGCCCTGGCGATTGCATTGAAATCTACTGTTTCGTCAATTTTCACCTGCTTTGAGTGTACCTTAAGAATTGCCTCCCTGCCCTTCAAATCAGGAAGCTCGGCCGGGATTCTTCTGTCAAAGCGGCCCGGTCTCAGGAGCGCCTTATCCAATGATTCGGGACGGTTGGTTGCGGCCAGAATAACAACACCCTTCCGTCCGTCAAATCCATCCATCTCTGTAAGAAGCTGGTTTAATGTCTGTTCCCGCTCATCATTGCCTCCCATGCCTGCACCGTCACGCTTCTTACCAATTGTATCGATCTCGTCAATAAATACGATACAGGGTGCTTTTTCATTCGCCTGCTTGAAGAGATCGCGGACTTTTGCAGCGCCCATTCCCACAAACATTTCTACGAATTCCGATCCGGATATTGAGAAAAACGGAACATGCGCTTCACCCGCAACCGCTTTTGCAAGGAGCGTCTTACCGGTTCCCGGAGGGCCTACAAGCAAAGCTCCTTTCGGAAGTATAGCGCCAATCTCCGCATACTTCTGGGGATTATGCAGGAAATCGACAATTTCCTGCAGCGCCTCCTTGGCCTCGTCCTGGCCGGCCACATCGGCAAATGTCTTGCCTGTCTCCGATTCCGCGTAAATTTTCGCATTGGACTTTCCAAATGTCATTGCGTTGCCTCCGCCCATCCGTTTCATCATTGCACGGCTCATCAGCTGGCCAAGTCCAATAAAAATAATCAGCGGAAGAATCCAGGTAACCAGAAAATTCAGAAGAGGGGATGCCTGGGTCGGAATCTCAGAGCTGTATTTCACTACGCCGGCATCCGTAATCCGCTGCTGCAAATCGTCTCCCGGAAATGAACCTGTCTTATAGTTAATTTTCCACTTACTGTCTTTCAGAGTGTATACTATTTCGCCATTCGTAGTTACATAAACCTCATCTACATTTTTCTTGTTCAGTTCATCTACAAACTGATCGTATCTGACCTGCTCCGTCCGGTCCATCAGGGACGGAAAAATAAAAATATTAAGCAGCATCAATACCAGCATGACCAGTCCATAATAATATAGGAAAGATTTTTTAGGTGCTTTATTGCCGTCGTTGCTCTCTTTCATGTTGTTCTCCTCTTATTTGTATCATTGTTTTATATAATAACCATATCAGGCGCTTTTTAAAATTGGCGGAGTTTTGTACGAATCTCCTTCAATTTTTTCATCGCACTGATTTATTAAATATATACCTCTTATATTTATATTTGTCAATATTTAATAGTCAATATTTATTTACTTTTAATAAATATTGACTTGTATTTCGAAATATGCTAGGATGTGAACGTGGGCTAATCATCTGATTCCCTACTAATATGCTTGTAATTAACTTTATATTTTATTTGGAGGAGTTATTTATGGAGAATATAGAAAACAGAATAAATTGTGAAAGCGGCGGAAGACCGGACATTAATTCCGTGGGTGTACATTTTCTTGAATTTGCCGTTGCTTTCCTTACTCTGGCCAAATGCCAGTACCAGCATGAAAATGACGTCAAAGTAAATTCCCTCCCCTTTTTCACCCTGGTGGCACTTGATAATTGGGCTGATGTGGATTATACCATGTCGGAACTTGCCGATAAATTACAGATAACCAAGCAGCAGCTTTCCAAAATGATCAATGTTTTAGAGGAAAAGGAACTGGTGGAGCGCATCCACGATAAGGAAAACCGTCGGCGTGTTTATATCCGTATCTGTGACCGCGGCCGTGCGATGATGGACGATATAAAAAGGGGGATGCTTGAATCAACTCTTTACGGACTCAGTTCCTATACGGATGAAGAACTCAGGGAGATGGATTACTGCATACGAAAGCTGACGGAATTGATGGAGAAATTTAATATAGGCAATTGCGGGGATGCAGATGAATAGAGCCCGGTAGCGGTAAGTTAGTTTATCCGGCGATTTATATACGGCAGATGCAGATTATGAACAAAAGCATAATCTGCATCTGCCGCATTCTTGTATATTTATGTAATTCAAAATATAATTTTCTTCAGCTCTTCTTTCCATTCATTGTCGGCTTCTATAATTTTCCTTATCCGAAGTATAATGACCTCGTAATGCAATTAGGAATTTCGAAAAATATTTCAAAAAGAAAAAAGGAGAGTGCATTAATTATGAGAAAGCAGACTAAATTAGTTGCAGTTT